>ERZ857745.2382-NODE-2382-length-20420-cov-13.277142_pt1 | contig 20420 bp, 23 predicted proteins | sample MGYA00519699_ERZ857745 | MGnify/ENA primary metagenome ERZ857745 (study PRJEB31778, sample SAMEA3449357) | human gut metagenome | biome: human gut; feature: human-associated habitat; material: faeces | place: United Kingdom | collected 2010/2012 ...
ATGTTTATGGATGGTTTAATTGCTGGTGGTCTTATTTGTTTAGGTGTTGCTAAACCTTCTTCTTGTCTTTTATGTAATCTATCAAGTAGCAATGTTGCTTTTCCTGCATTGTCTACACTATCAGGATAGATTCCATATTTTTCTAATGCTTTTATTTGTTTTTCACTTGCTGGTGCCATTTCCCAACCAAATGTAGGAACGTAACTTTGTAAGTCTTGGTCCATGATGCTCATTTCAAATTGCAATGGATCAACAAGTTTTCTTTTTCTTTTTCGCATTTCAGCTAACTGTTTAGCAAGTGATTCTTCTCTTTGAGCAACGACATCACTTACAGCTTGTTCTTCAGCTTCTTCTATATCTATCGCTTCAAGTACATCTTCAGGAAGTGCTGAACTTGCCATTGTTTCTAAATTTTGTGTCATTTTCTTGGCCACTTCTTCATTTTCACAAATCAAGTTGGCTGGATGGCACAGTTCATGACGTTCCGTATGCCACAAGAAATCTAGTAGTAATAGGTGGTCCTTGCCTTTGCATAGACGAGTACCACGACCGACCATTTGTGAATAAAGACTTCTCACCTTCGTTGGTCGCAAAACGATAATGCAATCTACTGATGGACAATCCCATCCTTCAGTTAGAAGCATTGAATTACATAAGACGTTGTATTTGTCATTTTCAAAATCTTTTAATACTTCTGCACGATCTTTACTATCTCCATTGACTTCAGCAGCTTTAAATCCATTGTTGTTTAGAATATCTCTAAACTTTTGAGAAGTTTTTACTAAAGGTAGGAAAACAACTGTCTTTCTATCTTTACAATACTTTTTCATTTCTTGAGCTATCTGTTCAAGGTATGGATCTAACGCAGTCCCTATATCACTTACCTTGAAGTCACCAGACTGAACTCCGACCCCGGACAAATCCATCTTTAGCGGTAACGTAAGTGCCTTTATAGGTGTTAGATAACCCTCTTTAATAGCTTTTGGCAATGTGTACTGATAAGCTAGACTTTCAAAGTAGCTTCCTAAATTTTTCATATCTCCTCTATCAGGTGTAGCAGTTACACCTAAAACTTTAGCTGTATCAAAATATTCTAAAACTTTTTGATATCCACTACTTAAGCAATGATGTGCTTCATCAATAATAATCGTGTCAAAATAATCTTTTGGAAACTGTTCTAATCTCTTGGTTCTTTGTAATGTTTGTACCGAACCGACAACAATCCTGAACCAGCTTCCTATGCAAGTCTCACTTGCTTTTTCAACAGCACATTTAAGACCTGTAGATTTAGCAATCTTATCATTTGCCTGGTCTAACAGTTCCCCTCTATGTGCCATAATAAGAACTCTATCCCCTAGTTTAACGCAGTCTTTAGCAACTTCCGCAAAGACTATCGTTTTTCCACATCCAGTAGGCAAAACCAAGAGAGTCTTTTGGACTCCCTTGTTCCATTCTTCAAATATCGAATCGTGTGCCTCTTTTTGGTATGGTCTTAATTCCATTAGAATTGTCCTGCACTAAAAGCTGGTTTTTGAGGTGCTTCATCTTTTGGATAGAATTTTTTGATGTCATTGTATTCATTTCCGTTATAAGTTCTTGTACCGATTTTACATCTTCCAGTTGACCCAGGAACTGATGGCCAGTTCATTCTTAATGGTTCACCTTTTTTCTTTTGGCCGATTCCTCTAAAGAAAGCACTCAATAAACCTTCCACTTTTGAATGAAGGAATAATTTATGTTTAATAATTACTTCTTGCCCATTGTAATCAATAGCAATGTCTACAGTTACTTGATTACAAGCAGGCATTTTTTCTGAACCATTAAATCTTGTTCTTTCCATTCCTTTGACTACAAAATCATAATCATTAGGTGGTAGGATGATAAACTCACCATCATTTTCAATTACATCATCCCATCCTAATTCATGTCCGTTATCAATTCCTCTGTTATCCATTTATATTTCCTCCTAAAATTCTCTTACATTTGTATTAATAAATTCTAAAATTTGTGGCCATGCTCCTATCAATACTCCATTAATAAAGTTTGGATCATAATTTTCAACAGGTGTATCTTCAGGATAATAGCCTTTCATGCTTACTGCTTTTCTGATTTCTTTTTCAGTTACTAAACTTTGACTCATTAAATCTTTCAATGCTGTTGGCAATTTACTTTCATCTGTTTGTTGTACTACATTTGCATTTTCAGTTGGCACTGCTTCTTGAATACCACCTTGTTTCAATTCTTTTTCAACTTTGATTTCTTCAACTACTGGTTGTTGTTGAGGAACTGTATTTGTAACAGGTGGAACAGCTACAGTTGGTGTTACATTTTTTTGATTATTGAATAAATGAGCAATTGCTGAATAATCAAGTGGCAATTCTTCAGGTAAATCATCTCTATTTTTTGAATCCCAACATGGATGATGTGTTGTATACATAACACGTTGGCCACCTTGAGCTTTATGTTTTTTACCTTTATCATCAACTGCCACACTGAATGTTTTGTAGTTGGCAAACAAAACCATATCAGCCCACTCTTTAGTAATTGGAGCAGTTTGTGCTGTTGTCTTTTTACCTAGCTTCAACTCATAACGATCGTAAGCACCCATTTCATTAGGCTGTTCAAATTTACGAATAATTGAATGAGCTGTTAAAACAACATTGATATTGGCCACATCTACGACATCTTGAAGAAGATTAAGGAATCTTCCCCATTCTTCAGCAACGTAGGTATAGCCCGTACCATACCCAAATTCTTCTACACCTGATTTACCATGTTTTGCACAGATGGCTTCCGTACATAATCTTTCCGCCCAGTCGGCAGTATCAATAACAAGTGTTTTACAAAATCTTTTTTGAATGACTGATTGAACTTCTGCAATCAGCATTTGCCAGCTTGTAGGCTTTGGTAATCTCTTTACATTTAATTTTTTTGTAGATCCTTCGGTATCAATAAATAAAGGATCAGGAAACTTTGAAGCAAAAGTTGTTTTTCCAATTCCTTCAGGACCATAGAAGACAACTTTTTGTGCTCCGTTTATTACTCCTTCAGTAATCTCAAAATCCATTAGAATTCACCTGCTTTCCATGTCGGTTGAGGATTTATTGGTTGAAGTCCAGTATCTTTTACATAGCCATCTTCAATGATCACTGAACATTCATCACCAGTAGATACTCTTGTTGCAATAGCCTGTAATCCTTCTTGTTCAAGCCATGCATTGAACTCTGTTAAAGTTCTTAGATCCATTTGTTCTAGCTTGTCTAATAAGACAAATCCGCAATCAGGATTCAATTTACGAACGATAGCAGTAGAAACTCTTAATTGGTCACTTCCGCTCATGCTGTCCCATTTTTTTCCTTTGTAAGTCAATTCATTATCTTCAATACTTAATTCAGGCAATGGTAAATCCGCATTGTTCAATAAGTCATATTTTTGTTTACGTACATCTTCAATTTGATTTGCAAGGTTGTCATATTGCGACTTATACCCTTTAGCTTCTTCAGCTTTTTCCTTATCTAGATTTGCTCTAACCTTGCGATTTGTTTCTTCAATTTCAGCTAGGTTCTTTTCTAGTTCATCAGTTGATTGATCTAATAAATCTAAAGCATCTGTCTTGGCCACACTCAAATCATAAGTGGCCTTGTTCAATTCCTCTTGTTTTGATTTGAGCATTTGTTCATAGCGTGCTACTTCATCTGTCAAAGTTTTAACTTGATACTCATATTGAGTAACTTTTTCTCTTTTTCTTTGGTTTTCACCATTTTTAGCAAGAATAGCTTGTTGTTGATTGATTAACTCTTGAGGACTTACTAAATCCTTAGGCGCATCTTCAAAAAAAGGTTGTTCTTTAGCAAACTTTGCTTTTTGGTCAGCAATACGACCTAATGTCAATCGCTCTTGATAAAGCTCATTTTCTTGTCGTTGATAGATGGCTAGTTGATCACCAACTCCAATAATATTTAAAAGAACATTTGCTTTTTCTTTGTTAGATTTATTCATAAATTTTGGTAAATCCAAAGCTAGTTGTTCAATAAAAGAATCCAACAAGTTTTGCCCTGCTTTCTTTCCACTAGGATCCGTAACCTTTAAAGAACTGTTCTTTCCTTTTCTTTCAACAATGATTCCATTGCTTAACGTAACCTTTAAAACTGGTGGAATGGTTGAACCTTCTCTTGCAGCATTGCTAGGTTTATTTCTATCCCCACCTAAAGCCCATGCAATACTGTCAAGTACTGAAGTCTTTCCTTGATTGTTGTCTCCACCAATAATAGTCAATCCATTTTGTGATGGATCAATCTTAACTGCCTTGATTCTTTTTACATTTTCTAACTCTAATGCATTAATCTTCACTGACATCTTCACTTTCCCCTTCCATTTCGTGAATCTTACTTTTAATTAATTCTTGCAATTGAAGTGTACATTTTGTAAATTCAAGAGCTGCTGGATTATATATATCCATTACTTCTCTTTTTGAAATATCAAATGTATTTTCTAAAAATGCAAATCCAAGTTTGTCTGATATTGCAATGCAATCAATAACCAAATCATCATTTTCAAAATAAATTCTTGATTCTAAATTAACTGCTTGTAATTTATCCATTTCATCAATTTTCTTTGTCAAATCGTCTAAACAAATTTTGGCAATATCTATATCTTTTGCACCCGCATCTTTAGCAGCTTGAATAATACTTTCTAGAAACTTATCCATTTTTATTTCTCCCTCTTGATGTATATTTCTTTGTACTTGACACCAAAGCTGTTACTTTGATGTTCCACCCATACGTCAATGACATTATTTTTAACTGCTCCTCCACAATCTTCAGCCACGTAAATTTGGCCATCAATCATGATTTCACTTCCATATGGGATTATTTTAGGGTCTACAGCGATTGTATGATTGACTTGAGCTCTAACTCCTGTAGCGGTTAGATCTCCATACTCATCTTCTCCGTACCAATACGCGGTAATTCTAAAGACCCCTAGAGCTTTTCATTTAGAAAGCTCTTCAACTTCTTTTTGTAGTTGGTCCTTTTCAACTGCAATACACTCGTACATTGCTTTGTACTTTGTATATTCTTGAAGCTGACCTTGCATATCATTGAGTTCATTCTTGTACAACTCAATTTGTTTACTTTGTTCTTCATACTTTGCTTCTACTGATTTAGCTTGAGCATAACCAGTTCCTGCAAAGATTAAACTTGCTACACAAGCACCAAACAATGTAACCTGTGCTTTTTGAGTTAATCTCATATTGCAAATCCTCCTGAATTTATTTATAATTTGGTTGGTTATGTTGTGTGCCTTCCTTGAGGGCACTTTTTTCATTTAAAGAATTAAGCAATGCAATAATCAACTCTTCGCTAGGACTTTTATTGAAATGATTCATATAATCCTCAAATGCTTTTCTAGGAATATGTACATTTCTTCTCTTCCCTGAAGCATCAACACTTCCAGGAAATGTACCTTGTTGGATAGCATTGATTATGAACTCCCTGCTTTTGTGAGTTATCTTCATTACTTCTTCAATTGAAATATTGAATTCATCATTCATGATCATCACCCCTTGTAACAACAATGTAGTATTCTTCACATTCTAGAAGTCCTTTGCCTACTGTCTTTGTAAAGAGCTTTGCTTTTAGATCAGTATCTTTAAATGATGTTTGATTCATTTCATTGATAATATGTTTAGCGTACTCACTATCACCATACCAAGGAATTTTTACAGGCTTTCCCATATTTCTTCACCTCCTTTCAAAGTAATGTTCTAACTAAAATAGCTAAACAATCAGCAACAAAACAACATGCAACGATAATCGTTACTAATCCTCTTGTTGATAGTTTCATGTTTTTGTACCTTCCCTTCTTTTTTGAACTAAACGATTTGCTAATTCATACCAGCTTTTTCTATACCAGTTACGATCTCTTGCTAAACAGATACAACCTATAACAAGTAAGAAATTAACTAGTATTGAAATACTTAATATCCATTCCATAAATTTTCTCCCTTCTACTACTGACCACCAAGGAACCAATCTCTATTACAAAATGAAAACTTCACGTATTGTATTAAAAAGAAATTTGTTATTAATTTGGTGTTTCTATGATCATCAACTTTAGGAATCTAATAAAATAGGCTTTGCTAGAGATTGGCTCCTGGATGATCAGTAATTTATTTAATTGTTTTCGACATTCTTCATCTCTTTCTTTATAATTAAGTTATCGGTACGGCAATATCGAAATTTAATTAGAAAGTGAGGTGAAAATAATGCGTTTAAATAATGACTGTGTACGTGATTTACTTTTAGCTATTGAAGAAAATGTAGGTCTTAAAGAATACATGTCCATTGATAGTCTTCAATTAAAAAGCTATTCTCAAGACGATTTGCAATATACCGCATTAAAACTAGAAGAAGCTGGATATATAAATGCAAAAGTTTCAAAATATCTTGATGGATCAATGGATATTTACATTTTTTCTTTAACTTGGAACGGCCATAAATTTTTAGATAACATCCGTGATAATAACGTTTGGAGTAAAACTAAAGGAATTGTCTCTAAATTTGCATCCGTTTCACTTGATGTACTTGAAAAAGTAGCAGCACAAGTAATCACAAACATGATTTCCCAACAAATTGGACAGTAGTTTCTACTGTTCTTTTGTTTTGATATCACAAAAAAATGATAATGTAACCTTTGAAGAACAATCGATTGATTTCTCAATTTTTAGATTAGCTATTGCTTTAATCTCAACACCATCAACAAAGACACGATACTTATCATTGTCGATTTCAACTCGAACACTATTAATTTCTTTCATCCTATGCCTCCTTGCGTTGTTTCATTAAATTGACCTATGAATTTACCACTTTTAGTCCAGTATTGCTTAACCAGCATATATGGACTTTTTTCAGTTCCATCTCCTACTGTTACTTTCACAGCAACAACTTCTTCTGTTTTGATTTCACTTATAGGATTGTGATTAGTATTTAGAACTATAATGCTACCTGTTTTGTTATAGCCATTTACAAGAAAATCGATTGAAGTATTAAAAAAATCAGCAAATAATTTCAGTGTTTCTATATTTGGCTCTCGCTTTCCTTGTTCGTAATTAGCAAGTGTACTTCTATTTAGTTTTAAAACATTAGCCAATTCTTCTTGAGAAAAGCCATATTGATTTCTCAATTTTTGAATGTTCTTTCCTAATAACATACAATTCTCCCTTCTTAATAAGTTTTAATCAGTTAATACATCAAGCTCTTTTAATTCTTCTTGAGTTAGACAGCCTATAATAAAGTCGTTACTTTTGAACTTTTAAATTAAAAAAATATTCACTAATATCTGTACTATCTAATTGTAATATTACAATAGCTTTTTGGATTTCATCCTGTTTAAATTTTATTTTATTGTTCAATTTAAGAGAAATTGTTCTAGTAGAAAGCCCCATTAAATCAGCAAACTTTGCTTGTGTACCACACTTTTCAATAATTCTACCATTTAACTTCGAATAATCATATGCCATTGCTTGTCACCTCCTTTTGTCGTTAGTTTTGAACCACTTACATCATAACTTATTAAAAATTGTATGTCAACGATAAATTCAAAATAAACGATTTTTTTGTCGTTAATATTGAATTTAAGTTCAAAAGATGCTATATTATAAACAAAAGAAAGGAGATAACTATACATGAAAGAATCAAGCACAAAAGAAAGGCTTATTTATTATATGCAACAAAATAATTTAAAGCAGGTAGATGTTGTAAATCTTTGCCAGCCATACGCAAAAAAATATAATGTCAAATTTAATAAATCAGATATTAGTCAATATGTTACTGGTCGTGCCGAACCTAACCAAGATAAATTATATGTTCTAAGTAAAGCTTTAAACGTAGACGTAGCTTGGCTGATGGGATATGATGTCCCAATTGATAATAAAGTTGGAAGTATTATGTTTGGGGAAGAATTAGAAGAATATTTGAAATCTGCTAGCAAAGAGCTAAATTTGCCTTTAGATGTTATAAAAAGCATGTTTCTTGATTTAAAAATAAAGTCCCCTACTGATCTTAGCTATGATAATATTCTAGCTAGTATAAAAAAATATTTAAAAAATAAATTTAATGAAAAATGGGACCGAGAAAGCGATATGTTTTGTGCAAGAATGAATGCTTTTTATTATTTATTTGAATCGATTGGATGGAACTATAGAACAATTCAAAATGAAGATACTGACAACAATGATACTATCTATGAACTAAGCAGCAAAGATATAAATATTAAAATATCATCAGAAGATTATGCTGATATGACTGATAAAGTAGTTAATACGCTTAAAGATGAACTACAGGCATTAATTATAAAATCAAGCAACATATTTAATGATTAAAAAAACACAATTGGGAGGATTAGGATATGGAAAAGAAAAAAAATAAAAAAAGAACTTTTTCAGACTATGTAGCTTTTATAGTTGTTATAGTAGCTATTATATATTTATTCGGCATATTTTTTGTCGAAAATGGATGTGTTGCAGACACCAATAAACTTTCGACATCAGTAGCGCTTTTATCATTTGCGTTTTCATTAGTTATCTATGCTATAAATTACCATGATCAAAAGAAAGCAAATGACCAAAATGAAAACTTAATTCAACAGCTAGAAGATTTACATGGCGAAATTGAAGAATTAAAAAAGCAAAATCAAGAAATCATTAAATTATTAAAAGAAACCAATCAAAAGAATGATTGTGTTATAAGTAGAATTGCAAAGAAAATTAAGAAGTAAGGAGAAACATTATGAAAGATACAAAAAACTACGGACCTGATTGTCTAGGTCAAGTTATTAGAATTATTGACGATACTGAAATCATTATAAATGTAGGCAATTTTTATTTAACTGTTGGTGATAAAGTTATCGTTTATACTACTGGTGATACGATAAAAGATCTTGATGGAACAGATTTAGGTGTATACGAATATGATAAAGCTACTTTAAATGTTATCACAACAACTGATAATTATTCTATTTGTAAAACTGATGCAATTTATCAAAAAGCTTCTTTTGGGATAATACCACCTATTACTGATCAAGAAGTATTTTCTGGTTATAAACAAATATCGGTTAACGAAAAACAAATAAGTCCAATTGATCTTGATAATAAAAATACTGTGCAAATTGGTGATCCTGTAAAAAAAGCAAATTGGTAATTCAAAAAAGGTTGATAATTTAAAATTAACTGTATATAATGATAGGGAACAGAAATGGTTGCATTCGATGCGACTAGTGAACTCCCTATCGTAAGATTGGGGGTTTTTACTTTATATGGATACTACTATCACATACGATAAACCTTTTAAGACTTATAACGAACTTATAGAGCTCTTGAGAGAACGAAATGTAATTATTACCAATGATGAAGCAACTAAAGAATTATTATCAGATTTAACATACTATGACTTAATAAACGGTTATAAAAACTTATATCCTTACGATGAGAATGATAAATTTACCATTCCTATTCCGTTTTATGAGTTTTATTCCCTGCATACATTTGATACACTTATCAATAATATAATTTTTAAATACATTTTATTAATAGAAAAATCATTAAAATCAAAAATATCATACACTGTTTCAGAAAACTATGGTGTAGAAACGAAGCTTAATAATTATAATACACCGACTGATTACTTGAACAGAAAAAATTATAGAAATAATGCTCAAAGAGATAATATTTTATTCCAAATAAAAGAAAGTACAATTAAATCAAAAGATGAAAGTATTCGTCACTATAAAAACAATCACAACCATTTACCTTGTTGGATTCTTATTAATGGTATTTCATTTGGGTTGACTATTAAATGGTATAACATTTTAAAACCAGTCAATAAAGATTATGTTTGTGAGAACATAGTACATAATGAAGATTTAACTCTAGATCAAAAAAAAGAATTTCTAAATAAAGGATTAACCATTTTAAGAAGGTATAGAAATAACATTGCACATGGACACAAGATATTTACAGGCAACATAAAAGAAGAATTGCCTAAAAATCAAGTACTGATTGTATCCAACGGCCTAATAAGCAACAAAGACTACCTAAACGGCATAGGTAAAAATGACTTGTTTGCTGTAATTATTATAATGGCGACGTTATTGAATAAAAGATATAAAGATATGTTTCTATTCGAAATAATTAATATATTAGAAGGATTTGAAAAATTAGAATTGTCTACAGGTAAAGGTGTACTAGAAATATTATCCCTTCCTAATGATTTTATTGATAAATTAAAACAATTAAAAGAAAAATAAAAAACTCCCCTGCTACCAACAGGAGAGTAAAATAAGGTACTACCAATACCTTAATAAAAAGAACCATCTCAAAAGTCCTTTTACGTACTCAATTTTACCACATAGAGCACGTTCAAGGCAAATTAAATTGAAAGGACGTGTTTTTATTATGGCTAGAAAGACAACATACAAGCGTAGACCTAATAATAGTGGTACTGTAGTTAAGTTATCAGGAAAGAGAAGAAAGCCCTACTGTGCAAGGGTTTTAAGCAATGATAGGGACTTATTAACTGGTAGAAAGAAACAAGTAACCATTGGTACTTTTGAAACTGAACTAGAAGCTTCAAATGCTCTATCTCTTTATCACATGACTTCTAATAGAGAAATAACAAAGAATGAAGCTAAAGAGCTAAACAATGACTTATACAACAAAATACAAGCTAAAAGAGATAACATACCAACATTTAAAGGAATCTTTGATATTTTAAATGAAGAAGAGTTTTCATTGTTATCAAAATCATCAAAAGCTGGATATAATTCATGGATCAAACACTTTAAAAAAATATATAATAGAAAAATAAATGACATTGACTTGCAAGATTTACAATTTATTTTTGATAATGATAAATGCGGTACAGGAACCAAAAACCATATGAAGGTACTTTGTATTAAAATTTTCAAATACGCAGTTATTCATCAATATATTAATCGTGATGATGACTATACTGAGTTTATTAATTGTGGTAAGAATGAAGAAAGTAAAAAGCATTATGCCTTCTCATATGATGAAATTAAGCGTTTGAGAGAAGAAAACACCGACATCGCTAAAATTATACTCATTTATATTTTTAGTGGCCTACGAGCAAATGAATTGCTTAATATCGATAGAAAAGACATTCATATTGATGAAGTTTGTAATGATGATGGTATTGAAAGAAAAGTATCCTATTTCTTTACTGGTTTAAAAACAGATGCAGGAAGAAACAGAGTTATTCCAATCCATGATTTTATTAAACCTTTTGTAATTGAATTGCTGCTAAAGAAAAGAAAAAGAATTATTGATAATACATACAGTGTTTTTAAAGATACTAGTTTCAATCCATATATGAAAGAGTTAAATATGAATCATACCATGCATGATACAAGGGTTACATTTACTACTTTATGTCAATTAAATAACGTTGATGTTTTTAGTAGAAAAAGAATTCTTGGCCACAAAATGAAAGATATTACTTTTGATACTTACACTGATACGATCATCAATAAATTATTCATAGAAATAAATAAAATCAAGGTGTGATTTTTGTTACTAATTTGTTACTAATTAGGTACATTTAGTAACATTTAATCGCTCAAAGCCCTTGATTTTACGTCATTTTCTATTCTATTTTTTTCAAATTTTGAAAAAATATAAAAAGTAGCATTTGCTACTTTTCATACATCTTTGGTTTATATAACGCTCTATTTTCTAATGAGAATACACGTTTTGTAAATTTTCCATATTCAACGGTTTCTAAAGCTTTATCCATCATCGCCATACGAGCATCTATATTATCAATTAAATATAAAATCTCTGCTTCTTTGATTTGCGGAAGAACAGGTGAACCATATTCATTTTTTCCATGATGTGCTAAAATCATATGTTGTAATAAAGTTACTTCTTCTCCTTCAATATGAAGTTTATTAGCAGTTTCTTTAATCATCGCATTTGAAATAGAAATATGACCTAATAATTTTCCTTCTAACGTATATTCTGGAACAACAGGACCACTTAATTCAATTGTTTTTCCTAAATCATGTAATGTGATTCCAGAATATAATAGATCTTTATTAAGCGTCGGATATAAAGTGCAAAATGATTCTGCAACTTTTAACATTCCATACGTATGATAAGCCAATCCTGAAACATATTCATGATGATTTTTGCTAGCTGCTGGATAATAAGATAATTTTTCAATATTTTCTTCAAATAATGTTTTTACTAATTGATGTAATTTTAAATTATCTATTTGATCAATAAACTTTTTAATTTCATTGATCATAAATTGACTATCCAATGGTGCTTGTTTTAAAAATTTAATACGTTCTTTATCATCTTGTGACGCTAAATGAATCTTTACAATCTTCATTTGTCTATCTTCATTATATTTTATAACATCACCTTTTATTTGAACAACTGAACCTTTTACTAAAGTTTGTACTTGTTCTTCACTAGCATTCCATAACTTAGCATCAATAGATCCTGTATCATCTTGTAATGTCATAGATAAATACGTTGAGCGATGTGCTCCATTGGTTTTTCCTGATACAACATGATTAATTAATGCTTCAATTAAAACACCATCATCACCAGGTTTTAAACTTGCTATTTTATTCATCATTATTCTCCTTAACTTCTAGAATATTCTTAATATCTTCGTAATTATATCCTTTTTTTAACAATGTATCAATTATTTTGTTTCTTAAATCTTTTCCTTCTAATTTTTTTTCATAGCGATGAGATGCTTTTAAATAGTCTTTTTCCAAAGCTAATTTTTCTTTCTCTAAATCATATTCAAAATCATACTCTGCCATTGCTTTATCAATAACATCATTCGTAAATCCCTTTAAAAATAATTTTTCTTTAATTTTTCTTTGAATGTTACGATAAGAAATCGTGCTGTTTCTTTGGTAATAATTATTGATTAAAAGCATCGCTGCTTGATATTCTTCATCATCATCAAGTTCTTCTAAACATGTATCTATTATCTCAGTATCAACACCATAATTTCTTAAATTATAAATTGCTTTGTTATGTCCTATTCCCAAACGTGTACATCTTTTAAAATAATTCATTGCGTACATTTTATCATTAATTAAATTTTTTTCTGATAAAAGTTGAATAGTAGTATCAAGTTGAGCATCATCATAATCTCCAGAATCCATTAATTTCTTTCTCATTTGTTGTTCAGTATAATCTTTAATAGATAAATACTTCAAGGCTTTGTTATATGCCCTACTGATTTGTTCGTGATCTTTAAGTGTATTAAACTGATTTCTATCAATTGTTTTCCCTCGATACAGTTCATATTGATCTATTACTTTATCTGATAATTCTAATGTTACAGCACTTTCATTTTCATCATAAGTAAATGAAACCTCATTTTTATTATTCTTTATGGGAAATATCGAAACAACTGTATAAGTATATTCTTTAATAAGAATGGCTTGCTTATAAACTTCTAATACTTTCTTAGCAAATGTTTCTCCACTATACTCATTTGCTTTTTTTAATGCATTTTCTTTTAAAACATCTAAATCCATTTCCATAGCATTTAATATAAGTTTTGGTAATTCATCTTCATTTTTAAAGAAAAAACCATTTTTTCCATCATCAATAACATCTACAAGTTGATCATCATAACGAGCAATAACAGAAATAGAAGATGCCATTGCTTCAATATAAGTCAATCCCTGTGTTTCAGATAAAGATGCTGAAATAAACATATTAGAAATATGGTAATGAGCTGGAACCATTTCACCACTTTGAGGCCCTGTAAAAATAACATATGGTTCAATATGATCATTTTTTACATATTCTTTTAACTCTTCTAATTGTGGTCCACCCCCAACAATTAAAAAACGAATATTATCATTAATAGCAACAACTTTTTTTAAAGCATCTATGATAACCGTAATGCTTTTTTCAGGAGCAATTCTTCCCAAAAATGTAAGAACAAAATGATTTTGTAAATGATATTTTTCTATTAAACTTTGACATAATTCGTTGTTTTTATTATTAACTGAAAAACGTTCAAGTTCTAATCCCGTAGGAATCGTATAAATATTTTTTTGTTTTAAACCATAATGGATTAAAGCATCTTTTGTTTTATTTGAAGGAACAATTAATCCTTGGCAACTATTTCCATAAAATTTACTAATTTTTGTAATTACTTTTTTGACTACAGTATCTACTGTTTCAGAATTGATTGGATTAATATAATGTGAATAATCTGTCCACATAGTATGATACGTATAAACAACAGGAATATCTAAATATTCTGCAGCAATTCTTCCAAAAATACCAATACCAAATTCTGTTTGAACATGAATGACCTCTGGATTAAATCTTTTAATTTCTTTCATACCCTTAAAAGAAAAAATATTACATGCCCTGTAGCCATAAAGAGCTTGTATTTCTAATCCTGGCACTCTTAAAACTTGATTATCTAGGCTTTCATCATAAGTTGTATCACTTGGAAGTTCACTTGTTACAACTAAAACGTCATGTCCTAAATCTACAAGTTTATTTCGTAAAATATTTGTTGATGTAGCAACACCATTAATATCAGGTATGTATGTATCTGAAAAAAGTGCTATTTTCATAAAGACCTCCTATTTTTTAAAATCATCAAATTCAATTTCTTCTATATCTTCTATAACGATTATTTGATCATTTTCTGTAATTTCTTTTTTATCATTTTTTGTTGCAAAATTAAGTTCTCTACTAAATGACATTGTAAGACCTCCAAGAATAAGACCAGCATAATAAGTAGCAAATCTCCAAACAAGTAAAGTTGCTGATGTCGCTCCTTTTAAAAAGTAACGAAGTAAAATATAAAACGAACCTTCACTACCCCCACTTGCTCCTGGTAATGGTACAAAATCTGAAATCAAATAAACAAAAGCAGTAATTCCAATTAAATCAAAGAAATGTCTCCAAGAAAGAGGAACATTCATTGCAAGAGAACAAAAAAATGGAATACTATAAAGAATTGTCAATTTTAATACATTTAATCCTATTGATTTAAGTAATATTGGTTTGTTTTTTTGTAATAAATTAAGTTCGATTCTAAAGTTTTCTAATTTTCTTTCAATTTGAGAACTTACCTCTTCATAGCTTTTCACTATATGTAATTTTGCTAATATTTTAACAACATTATTACTTAAAAAATTTTGAAGTTTTTCAGACTTAGCTCCTAAAAATAAAGTAGAAATAACCACTAAATTAATAATAAATCCAATAAATGCTAGTGAAAAAAAACCAGAATACAATTTACTAAAATAAACAAATTTTAAAAGCATAATGATAGATGTATACACAACCAATACACTTTGATAGACAATAAAAATCATTAATAAAATACTAGACGAATAAGTTGCTTTGATTCCTTGTTTATTAAAAGCATATACTTGATAAAATTGTCCACCAGAGGCCATTGGCGTGATTCCATTAAAGAAAATACCAGCCATTGCATTTACGATTCCTTGTTTTAAGGTATAATCTTTTTTATATACTTTAGCAAAAAGTGTCAAATTCATTGCATTGATTAAATAAAAAATACACATTAAAATAGCAACAACCAATAGCCACCCTAAATGACAATGTTTTAACGATTTAATCGTTCCTTCTAATTGATTACCAATTGAAAAATAAATTGATAATCCACCAACTATTAGAATAATAGCTACATTTAGTATGTATTTTTTTATATTTTTTTTATCCATAATATTATCCTCTAAAGAGATTCAACTTTTTCATATACCTCTTTTAATTGTTTTCCTATTAGTAATAAATCTCTTTCTTTAGCAACTTTATAACCTTCTTCTACTGTCGAAGGTAATTCGTGATTAATAATTTTATTAATATAATCAATAAAGTCTTGATTTGTTTTCCCCTTATAACAATTAACTTGGTCTTGCATCCATGGATCAAAAGCAGGAATATCCCTTAATAATATTTGTGTTTTGCAAGCTAAAGCTTCTAAAACAACAATTCCTTCTGTTTCTTCACGTGATGGAAAGAAAAAAACATCTGCTCTACCATAAGCACCTTTAATAATATCTCCACTAACATATCCTGGTAATATTAAATTTTTTGGTAATTCTTTGAGTAATTTTTTTATCTTAGATGTTGGATTGGATAATCTAACATCTCCAAACCACATAAATTTTACATGAGGCATTTCTCTTGCAACTTCTACAAAAGTATCAAATCCTTTTCTTTCAAAAAGCCATCCTACAGATATAACAAGTTTATCCTCTTCAGAAATATGAAACTGTTGCGTAAACTCATTAATTTGTTTAGATGTTGGATTAAACTGTGCAACATCTACACCATTAGAAATCGCATATATTTCCTTATTTAAATCATATGACTCCAATAAGCTTTTAGAATATGGCGTTGGTGTAATAATAACATCAGCTGAATTATAAAGATACACAAGCCATTTTTTATAAAGACCAGCAAAGGTATTAGAAAACATAAAAGAATTTTTAAAATCTTCTTCTGTGCTATGTGCATGATAAATGATCTTCTTATTATTTTCTCTTGCCTGTTTAATCATTGAAATACTATCAGGATAGATTGTATTAATATGTAAAATATCATAATCCAAATCATTTTTATCAGTCGTAAATTCAATATTATTTAATGTTAAAGCTTTCTTTTGGTGGTAAAACGCACGACCTATTCCAGACTTCTTAATAGCCTTTTCCATTCCAAAATATAATTTAATTTTCATATAAAACATCACCCAATCTATTATAACATATTTTTATTTTTGAAACTATATAATCAAGAATTTTACTCTATTAGCTAGCCACAAAAAACAATAAAATAATAGCATTCAAATTTGAACTTATTATTAATAGTATGTAAAAACATAAAAAAAAGAAGGAACTGGCAACGAGCTATTTTCGCACAATGTACTATCTTCGCCGCGATGATGCTTAACTTCTGTGTTCGGAATGGGTACAGGTGTGTCCATCATGCTATCATTACCAGATTCTTCTTGTCAAGTGTCTTCAGGACACTCAAAACCAGACAGTAGTTTTTCTTCTTTCAAGCTCGCTTGCCTTTTCGGTCAAGCCCTCGACCTATTAGTATCAGTCCGCTTAACATGTCACCATGCTTACACTCCTGACCTATCTACCTTATCGTCTTTAAGGGGTCTTACTTGCTTGCGCAATGGGAAATCTCATCTTGAAGTGGGTTTCACACTTAGATGCCTTCAGCGTTTATCCCTTCCGCATTTAGCTACCCAGCTATGCCACTGGCGTGACAACTGGTCCACCATTGATGCGTCCATCCCGGTCCTCTCGTACTGAGGACAGCTCTTCTCAAATTTCCTGCGCCCACGACAGATAGGGACCGAACTGTCTCACGACGTTCTGAACCCAGCTCGCGTACCGCTTTAATGGGCGAACAGCCCAACCCTTGGAACCGACTTCAGCTCCAGGATGCGATGAGCCGACATCGAGGTGCCAAACCTCCCCGTCGATGTGAACTCTTGGGGGAGATCAGCCTGTTATCCCCAGGGTAGCTTTTATCCGTTGAGCGACGGCCTTTCCATTCAGCACCGCCGGATCACTAAGCCCGACTTTCGTCCCTGCTCGACTTGTGGGTCTCGCAGTCAAACACCCTTTTGCCTTTGCACTCTGCGCTTGGTTTCCATCCAAGCTGAGGGTATCTTTGGGCGCCTCCGTTACTCTTTGGGAGGCGACCGCCCCAGTCAAACTGCCCGACTGACACTGTCCCGTCAACGGCTCTACGTCGTCCGGTTAGAAATCCAATACAACAGGGGTAGTATCCCAACAGCGGCTCCTTGAATACTGGCGTATCCATCTCTTTGCCTCCTACCTATCCTGTACATGCTGCATCAAATCCCAATATCAACCTGCAGTGAAGCTCCATGGGGTCTTTCCGTCTAGTCGCGGGTAACCTGCATCTTCACAGGTACTAAGACTTCACCGAGTCTACAGCTGAGACAGCGCCCAAATCGTTACGCCTTTCGTGCGGGTCAGAACTTACCTGACAAGGAATTTCGCTACCTTAGGACCGTTATAGTTACGGCCGCCGTTTACTGGGGCTTCAGTTCAGGGCTTCACTTGCGTTAACCCCTCCCCTTAACCTTCCAGCACCGGGCAGGCGTCACCCCCTATACTTCGCCTTGCGGCTTAGCAGAGAGCTGTGTTTTTGGTAAACAGTCGCTTGGGCCGTTTCACTGCGGCTCATATCTCTATGAGCACTCCTTCTCCCTAAGTTACGGAGTCATTTTGCAGAGTTCCTTAGCTATAGTTCTCTCGCTCACCTTAGGATTCTCTCCTCACCCATGTGTGTCCATTTTCGGTACGGGCCATATATACTTAACGTTAGAAACTTTTCTTGGAAGTTCCTCCACTGCCTTCCGTACTCGCCGTAGCTTTCCGTACGCTTCACGCCTTCTCGTTTCGGATGGTGGATTTGCCTGCCATCCCGATATCTCGCTTGCACCAGCTCTTCCAGCCGCTGGCTGCAGCTTCCTCTCTCCGTCATTCCTTCACATATATACGGGTACAGGAATCTCTACCTGTTGTCCATCGACTACGCCTTTCGGCCTCGCCTTAGGTCCCGACTTACCCAGAGCGGACGAACCTTCCTCTGGAAACCTTGGGTTTTCGGTGCGTGGGATTCTCACCCACGTTCCGCTACTCACACCGGCATTCTCTCTTCCATGATCTCCACACGTCCTTTCGGTCGTACTTCTCCGTTCATGGAACGCTCCCCTACCATCCCTTGGGATCCATAGCTTCGGTAGTATGCTTAGCCCCGGTAAATTATCGGCGCAGAGTCATTCGACTAGTGAGCTGTTACGCACTCTTTAAAGGATGGCTGCTTCTGAGCCAACCTCCTAGTTGTCTGTACATCTCCACATCCTTTTCCACTTAGCATACATTTTGGGACCTTAGCTGATGGTCTGGGCTGTTTCCCTCTTGACAACGGACCTTATCACCCGCTGTCTGACTGCCGAGCATGTTATCGTGACATTCGCAGTTTGATTATGCTCAGTACCCCGAGATGGGGCCATCACATATTCAGTGCTCTACCTTCACGCAACTTACCTCGACGCTAGCCCTAAAGCTATTTCGGGGAGAACCAGCTATCTCCGGGTTCGATTGGAATTTCACCCCTAGCCACAACTCATCCGCCAACGTTTCAACGGGGGTCGGTTCGGTCCTCCATCGGGTTTTACCCCAACTTCAACCTGGTCATGGCTAGATCACCCGGTTTCGGGTCTACTGCATGCAACTCTCGCCCTCTTAAGACTCGCTTTCGCTTCGGCTCCGCATATCCTGCTTAACCTCGCTCCATACAGTAACTCGCCGGTTCATTCTACAAAAGGCACGCCATCACCCTTTAACGGGCTCTGACTTCTTGTAGGCATATGGTTTCAGGTTCTCTTTCACTCCCCTCCCGGGGTTCTTTTCACCTTTCCCTCACGGTACTGGTTCACTATCGGTCACTCTCTCGTATTTAGCCTTGCCGGATGGTCCCGGCTGATTCAGACAGGATTTCTCGTGTCCCGCCCTACTCAGGTGTCATCTCTCTCCAGTCTCTCATTTCGAGTACGGGGCTCTCACCCTCTCTCGCTCACCTTCCCATGTGATTCCTCTATGATCCTCTGTCAGATTTCTCGATGATCCTACTACCCCGATCCTAAGATCGGTTTGGGCTCTTTCCCTTTCGCTCGCCGCTACTCAGAAAATCATTCTTATTTTCTCTTCCTGCAGGTACTTAGATGTTTCAGTTCCCTGCGTCTCGCCTCATCATGTCTATGTATTCGACATGTGATACACGGATATGACTCCGTGTGGGTTCCCCCATTCGGATATCGACGGCTCTTCACGTGCTTACCGCTCACCGTCGCATTTCGCTGTTTGCTGCGTCCTTCTTCGCCGGAGTGTGCCTAGGCATTCCCCATACGCCCTTTCTTGCTTTACCTTCTAGGTTTGCTTGCTTGAACTTTTTTTCGTTTACACTTGCTGTAAAATCTTAGTTACTTTCGACTTTTCGTACTAGACCTTTTTTAATGTCTAATCTCTTCTTTATCGTTTTCGCAATTTTTTTTACTACTATCCAGTTTTCAATGTCCTCTTGAATGTCCAGGACATTCAAAACCAAACAAGAAAGCACAACTTTCTCTCCCTAGAAAGGAGGTGATCCATCCCCACGTTCCCGTAGGGATACCTTGTTACGACTTCACCCCAATCATCAGTCCCACCTTAGACAGCTCCTTCCTTGCGGTTAGGCCACCGGCTTCGGGTGTTACCGACTCTCATGGTGTGACGGGCGGTGTGTACAAGGCCCGAGAACGTATTCACCGCGACATGCTGATTCG
>ERZ857745.2384-NODE-2384-length-20413-cov-4.518519_pt1 | contig 20413 bp, 17 predicted proteins | sample MGYA00519699_ERZ857745 | MGnify/ENA primary metagenome ERZ857745 (study PRJEB31778, sample SAMEA3449357) | human gut metagenome | biome: human gut; feature: human-associated habitat; material: faeces | place: United Kingdom | collected 2010/2012 ...
TGCAGTCCGTGAACCCAGTCAGACGACGGTTCGTTCCGACATTCCGGATTCGGCTCTCGTCAATCCGCAAAATGGACATTCCTATTTTGTCTATCCCGATTCTGTAAGCTGGATCGATGCAAAAACAGCTTGCGAATCTCTTGGCGGACATCTGGCAACCATTTCCGATGCACAAGAACAGGCATTTGTCGAACAGCTTGCACAAACTTGCTCTGAACGCACAAATTTCTGGCTTGGCGGTTACTACGACCGAAATAGGGACATCTGGAAATGGGTCGATGGAACGCCATTCACCTATACAAACTGGGATTCCTGGAACAATGGCGAAACAGAATTCAGCCAACCGGACAACCACACCGGAAATGAATGGTATATTCGTTTTGGAAAGTCCGATCAAACCTATGAAACTTGGGTCGAACATGCTGGATGCTGGAATGATATTGCAAACAGAGCTGGTGATGCGGACGATGATGTTCCGCTAGATTCATTTGGTTTTCTCTGCGAATGGGATTCAACCAACAACAACTAATCATCTGAGAACACAAGGTTCTCTACTTTAAAAAATAAAGGAGGAGTTTTCCCTATGGGTATGACCATGACACAAAAAATCCTTGCTGCTCACGCTGGCTTGGATCATGTAGAAGCTGGTCAACTGATTCTGGTCAACTTGGATCGGGTGCTCGGTAACGATATCACCTCTCCGGTTGCCATCCGGGAATTCAACAAACTCGGTACGGATCACGTTTTCGACAAGGACAAAGTTACCATGGTAATGGATCACTTTGCCCCAAATAAAGATATTAAGGCTGCAACTCAGTGCAAAATGTGCCGGGATTTCTGCAACGAAAAGGAAGTTACTCACTTCTATGACGTTGGTCAGATGGGCATTGAACACGCTCTGCTGCCGGAAAAAGGACTGGTCGTTTCCGGTGACGTTGTCATCGGTGCAGACTCCCACACCTGTACCTATGGTGCATTGGGTGCATTTTCCACTGGTGTTGGTTCAACCGATATGGCGTGTGGCATGGCAATCGGTAAGGCTTGGTTTAAAGTTCCATCTGCAATTAAATTCAATATTGTTGGAAAACCGGCAAAATGGGTGAGTGGAAAAGATGTTATCTTACACATCATTGGAATGATCGGTGTGGATGGCGCACTTTATAAATCTATGGAATTTGTTGGAGAAGGAATCAAAAACTTAAGTATGGATGACCGTTTCACAATTGCAAATATGGCAATTGAAGCAGGTGGAAAGAACGGAATTTTCCCTGTAGATGAACTGACAGAACAATATATGAAAGAACATTCCAAACGTCCATATAAGGTATATGAAGCAGATGAAGATGCTGTTTATGATGAAGAATATACAATTGATTTAAGTGAATTAAAACCGACCATTTCTTTCCCACATCTTCCGGAAAATACAAAGACCATTGATGAAGTAGGCGACATTACTATTGATCAAGTAGTAATCGGTTCCTGTACGAATGGAAGATTAGATGACCTTAAGATTGCAGCTTCTATCCTGAAAGGAAAGAAAGTAAAGAAAGGTTTACGTGTAATCGTAATTCCTGCAACCCAGCAGATTTATCTGGATGCTATGGAAGCCGGATATATCAGAACCTTTATTGAAGCAGGTGCTATTGTCAGCACACCGACCTGCGGACCTTGCCTTGGTGGCTATATGGGAATCCTTGCTGAGAATGAAAGATGCGTATCTACAACCAACCGTAACTTTGTGGGACGTATGGGACATGTGGATTCGGAAATTTATCTGGCAAGCCCGGCAGTTGCAGCAGCAAGTGCAATTACAGGAAAGATTTCCAGCCCGGAAGAAGTATAGGAGGATTAGAACATGAAAGCAGCAGAAGGAAAAGTATTTAAATTCGGTGACAACGTAGACACGGATGTTATTATACCGGCAAGATATCTGAATTCTTCCGACCCTAAGGAACTTGCCTTACATTGTATGGAAGATATTGATAAGGAATTCGTAAATAAAGTATCTGCAGGAGATATTATTGTAGCGGAGAAGAACTTTGGATGCGGTTCATCCAGAGAACATGCACCAATTGCAATTAAAGCCGCTGGTGTAAGCTGCGTCATAGCAGAGACTTTTGCACGTATTTTCTATCGTAATGCAATCAATATCGGACTTCCGATTATTGAATGTAAGGAAGCAGCTTTGGAAATCAAAGCAGGAGATGAGGTAGAGGTAAATTTTGATACTGGTGTCATTACCGACAAGACCACTGGAAAGAGTTTCCAGGGTCAGGCATTCCCACCATTTATGCAGAAGATTATCGATTGCGGGGGACTGGTAAATTACATCAATCAGAAATAGCAGAAAGTGTAGAAAGATAATTGATATATTTTGGAGAGATTTTAAGATTAGTATAAATTTCTGCATATTCTCTAGCGGATAGCTCTGTAATATAGTTTTCTTCAAAATTCTTATGAATACCGGCTGCCTTTGCCAGATCAACAGCTTTGTTGTAGGCAATGGCAGCTTTTTCTTCGGAAGAATAAGTACCAATGGAATAATTGCCATTGATATGGATAAAAGCCTGATAACGGAGGAGTCCATTGTGCTCTGTTTGTACAACTCCACGGTAGCGGTTAATGACAATAATATTGGCATAGCTGTAATCGAAGGGGTTACCATTGGCGAAAGTGTAATCTACATCCAGTACCGCATGATTACGGACTCCATAGCGGGAGAGAATCCCGGTCTGCATGCCGTATTCATTTACAAAAAGCCGGCCACCACGCTGCATAATCTTGTGGCTGGAATAAAAGAATAAATCATCAATATCAAATTTATATTCCGTCTGTGGTGCGAGAAAATAGAGAAAATAATTCTGCTTCAGATAAATCGGATTCTTGATATAGACGCCGTTATCACGGAAATTTAAAAGTGTAATGGCTTTGGCAAAATCTAAAAGTTTAATATATGCGGTATAATTTTCCAGTGTGATTTCGGACTCAGAAAGTAGAGAAGTCCCCTCTTTATAGGCAAGATGGGCTTCTTCCTCCGTTGGAAAGCTTCCAAGACTGATATGTTTTCTTTTATAGGTAAGGCTGGAACGGTAGTAGATGGTTCCGTCTTTTGTTTTGGCTGAAAAAGCACCGGAAAGCATGGTAAATCCTCACATTCTAAAATTCTTAGTTACAAATCATCTGTAAGAAGCTGCCGGTGGCGAGTTCTTACGGTAAGCATCACTTTGAGTATAACATTTTTGGGAAAGCATGAAAACAGGAAAATATCTTAAGAAAATATCAAACTTTTGAAATGAAAAATATGCTATGATACCAATATATATTGGAAATTGCAAGGATATAAAAAATCGTGGAAATATCAGGAATGTTTGGCGGTGTTATTGGAATAGTGATATGATTGCAGGTGGAAAGGAGCAATTCGTTGAAGCGGGAAAATACAAGAAAGAAATATCAATTAAAAAACTGGCTAAAAGCAGGGATGATTCTGTTACTGGTATGCCTTGGAGGGTTATATTTTTTCAAGACATCCGAACGGTTTCAAAAAAGTGATGAAGTAAAGATAACATTAAAGCATGATAATTTCTTTGATGACAGTGTAGCAGGGATATTGGAGGATCTGGATAATGAAATCGGGCTTCCTAAGAAAATTTATCTGGTGAACCATTTTAATGTGACTTTCTATGCTACCGGAGAAATTGCTGCAATAGATACATTTTTCTATGGTGAGGATGAGAATGGAGAAACCAGAACCTATCTTGTGGACTATAACCGGAAGAAAAGCAGCAAAATGACAGTTTACATCAATAATTATGCCAAGACAGATTATGAAGAAGATATGTGCCTGACACCGCTTTTTGAACTATTGGGAAATATAAAGGTGAAAGAACGGGTAGATAGCTGGGCAGAAGAAACAAAGAGCCATACCTTTGGAATAAGTTATTCTGGGAAAAGAGCCTTTACCAGTGCAGATAGCCTGCAGGTGATAAATGCAGAAAATGCAGATACAGATGAAAATGAAGATATAGATGGAAATGCAGATACAAATGAAAATTCAATTTTAAGCCAGTTGGAATATGGCGGAGAAGTTACAGGTTTTGCAGTTACATTTTCTACTGGTGGCGAAGAAAATACAGGTGAAATTATAACTTATATCATAAATCCAAAATATACCAGTGCTGCAGTGTTAGCCCAGCAAAACCGGCAGGAACAGATTGAGAAAGCAAAAAACAGCTCCGGTGATGCCATAGGAGATAAAAACGGGAATAAAGATAATAGTACTATATCTGGCAGTGAGGACGAAGAAGGAGAAGAGGCTACACCATGGACAGAAAACAGGGAAGATGGAAGCGTGTACTTTTTTTTAGATGACAATACCGGTTATCGTCTGTTGGTGGCGGATGCAGCTGCCGGCAGCCGTTTTTATGAGCTTGAAATGACAAAGGACGGCGGGCAGAGCTGGAATCAGCAAAATGCAAATCCGTTTAATGGAAATATTGGTGTGGCAGAAGGAATAGAATTCTATAATGAAAATCTGGGCGTTATCGGATTGGCTGGAGCGTCAGGTGATTATTCCACACTTTATCTGACACAGGATGGCGGGAAAACATTTTCCATGATTGAGCTTTCCATGGATGAAGTGACAGAACTTCCGGACACGGCAGCAGAGTATGGATTTTCCATATCAGACTATGATTATTGCAAGATGCCACAGCAGAAAGATGGAAAACTTATAATAAAAGTAATATCTGCTATGGGTGAAAACGATGGAATTCTTTTTGAATCCATAGATAGTGGGAATACATGGAATTATTCTAGGATAAGTTATTGACAGTAAACTGCAGGTTCTTATATAATGAAAGACAGAACAAATTTTATGCAGAGAGCAAAAGAGGGACAAAAAATGGATTTGATTTACACAAGTACAAGAAACTCAGATGAAAAGGCAACAGCTTCACAGGCAATTTTAAAGGGTCTTGCAGGAGACGGTGGTTTATTTGTGCCGGATTCATTACCAAAGCTTGACGTTGATATGGATACCCTGGCAAAAATGAGCTATCAGGAGACTGCTTATGAGGTAATGAAACTTTTCTTAACAGACTTTACAGAAGAAGAGTTAAAGCATTGTATCAATAGTGCGTATGATTCTAAATTTGATACAGAAGAGATTGCTCCGTTGGTAGATGCAGACGGTGCATATTATCTGGAGCTTTTTCATGGAGCTACGATAGCATTTAAGGATATGGCATTATCCATTCTGCCTTACCTTATGACAACTGCTGCAAAGAAAAACCATGTAAAGAATGAAATTGTTATTTTAACAGCAACTTCCGGTGATACCGGAAAAGCTGCTTTAGCAGGCTTTGCAGACGTTCCTGGTACTAAGATTATTGTATTCTATCCAAAGAATGGTGTCAGCCCGATTCAAAAGAAGCAGATGGTTACCCAGAAAGGGGCAAATACACATGTAGTTGGTATTCATGGTAACTTTGACCAGGCACAGACCGGCGTTAAGAAAATGTTTTCTGATAAAGAACTGGCAGAATTAATGGACAAAGCCGGATATCAGTTTTCCTCTGCTAACTCCATTAATATCGGACGTCTTGTTCCTCAGATTGTTTATTATGTATATGCATATGCAAAATTATATGAAAATGGTGCAATTGCAAAAGATGAAAAGATTAATGTTGTAGTTCCAACCGGTAACTTCGGAAATATCTTAGCAGCTTTCTATGCAAAGAACTTAGGACTTCCGATTGCAAAATTAATCTGTGCTTCCAATGAGAACAAAGTATTATTTGACTTCTTCTCAACCGGAACTTATGACAGAAACCGTGAATTTGTATTAACTTCTTCTCCATCCATGGATATCCTGATTTCCAGCAACTTAGAGCGTCTGATTTATCGTATTGCCGGAAATGATGCAGAGAAAAATGCTGAATTCATGCGTGCATTAACAGAAGAGGGCAAATATATGATTACCGATGAGATGCGTACCCAGCTTGCTGACTTCTATGGCAATTACACCACAGAGGAAGAAACAGCAGAAGTAATCCGTGACCTCTATGAGAAGACCGGCTATGTGATTGATACACATACTGCTGTAGCAACCGGTGTATACCACAAATATGTAAAAGAGACCGGTGATAATACCAAGACTGTTATTGCATCAACAGCAAGCCCGTTCAAGTTTACCAGAAGCGTAATGGATGCCATTGATAAAGAAAAATATGATTCCATGACTGATTTTGAACTGGTAGATGAGTTAAGCAAGATTGCAAATGTAACAGTTCCACAGGCAATTGAAGACATCCGCAGTGCAGAAGTACTTCATAAGACAGAATGCGATGTAGAAGATATGCCTAAGACGGTAAAAGCATTTTTAAATATCTAAATGCTTATGTAAAACATAGAGAATCTGCTACCGGCAGTTTCTTATGGATACAAGGTAACGAAACCCTGTCAGAGAAATCTGACAGGGTTTCGTTTATGTAAATAAAATGTAAAGGTTTAAGATTAGATTTCCATTAGGAAGTGAATGGTTCCAAATGGGAAAATAATTGGAAATACATAAATCTTAGTGGCATTTGTAAGTGTTTCTTCCTCATGAACTTCCGGAGGACATAAGTTTAATTCCAGGGAAAATTCATTAGACATATTTACATTAAATAATCCATTGTGAAGATTTAAGAAATCTTCGATAGAGGCTTTTACATACTCATCGAATTCATGGAATTCTTCTTTGGCATAACGGGATGCAAAAGCAATTGCAACAGATTTACTCATGTCTATACCAGAATTGAAAGAAAGTAAACCTTCATCTTTTTGGGTAACACAATAGTTGGTCATATACTCGGATTTCATCAGTGGATTTAATGGTGTAAAATCCTTTCCGATGAAACGGACGATATCATTAAAGAGAAGATTAAGGTATGCAACAATCTTTCCTGACATATCAGAATTATCAAAATGGAAGAATTTATGAATCAGCTTTTCAACCATATCATTCTGTTCGTTAGCAACATTTAAATCATCAATTTCATTACTTGCCTGATATTCTGCAAGTAATTCCTCAAACTGACTGTTGGTAAGCAGTCCGTCTTCAATCAAAATCTGACCTAAAAGCAGGTAGTCTGGTTTCTGCGAGGAGAGTAATTTGTCAACCTGTTCCTTTGTAAGATATCCGCCTTCGATTGCAATTTCACCAAATTTCTTATCTTCATGGGTCTGACGGCATATAATAGCGTCAACCTGGGAAGCATTTAATAATCCGGCATGAATTGCCAGAGTACCTAATTTCAGATAGGAAGAGGACTGCCTCTCTAATGCATCTACCAGCTTATCCGCAGGAACAGCACTTTTGCTTAAAAGAAAATTACCAAAAAACTGTGTATACATAATTATCTCCCTTCAAAATAATTCTTCAGTACCCGCTCAATCTGTTCAACATTCAACGGTTTCTGGATAAAATCCTTTGCACCGGCTTCAATTGCATTCTTTAACTGAGCCTGTGTACCAACAGAAGATACGATAATAATAACCGCTTTCGGGTCAGATTCTCTAATTTCTTTTACAGCAGCAATACCATCTTTTACTGGCATAACAATATCAAGAAAAACGATATCAGGTTTATCGGATTTGAATTTGTCAATTGCTTCCTGACCATTTGCTGCCTCAACAAAAGTTGTACCACCATACTGCGCAATAATGTCTTTCAACTGTTTTCTCGCCAGAATGGAGTCATCTCCAATCAGGATTTTTGCTTCGTCTAATTTCATATATAATCCCTCCAAATACAACTAGAATAATTAGAACATATTAATATACTACAATAGTTGAACTAAAGTTTCAATGGCTTTTTCGATAAAATTCGTGGTTTTGCATAAAAAACAAATAAAAATAGAAAGTTATATGATAAATATGTTCACATAGCAATGTAAAGTGTGGTAAGATAAATCAGAATCAGGAAAAAAGAGTAAAAGAGGTTACATATTATGAAAGTAAACTGGAATTTAGTAGTAGATGTTGTGGTAGCACTGGTAGGTGTCTATGTTCTTATGAATGGCATATGGATGAAAAGTACCGGAAAGACAAGCAGCCTTTTGGCAACGCCGGAGGAATTAAAGAAATGTAAACATCCGGAGAAGATAAGAGAAGAAGTAACACCGAAAATGCTTCTTTGCGGAGCACTGGCATTAGTATATGGCATTGTGACGGCATTGGGTGAGACCATCTTTAAACTGCCGATTATTATTAAATCAGGAATCCTTCTGCTGCTGGTGTTATCCTGTCTGTTTTTGGTCAGTACATTAAAGAATGCCAGAGAGAAGTATTTATAAAAAATATTTATTTATAATAATTTATAAAAAACTGTAGTTTATATCTGGAAAAGATACCGGATAAGAACTACAGTTTTTTGTGTCTAGGCATTCCATAAGAAGCTGCAGGTGACAGAATCTTGCGGTTTAACGTTTGTCAATCGGAACATATTCTTTGCGTTCACCGATGTTACGATATGCAGGACGCATAATTTTTCCATTCTGGGAAAGCTCCTCTAAGCGGTGGGCACTCCAGCCGGCAATTCTTGCAATTGCAAAAATTGGTGTATAGAGTTCTAAGGGAAGGTCAAGCATATGATAAACAAATCCGCTGAAGAAGTCTACGTTTGGACTTACACCTTTATAGATTTTACGTTCTTTGGCGATGATTTCCGGTGCAAGGCGCTCTACTAAGGAATAGAGTGCAAATTCTTTTTCATATCCCTTTTCCTGGGAAAGCTTTTCCACAAAACCGCGGAAGATGACTGCTCTTGGGTCGGAAAGAGAATATACTGCATGACCCATTCCATAGATAAGACCGGCATGGTCAAAAGCTTTTTTATGAAGAAGTGCAGTAAGATATTTACCTACTTCGTCTTCGTCTGTCCAGTCTTTTACAGTGCGTTTCATATCTTCAAACATCTGAACCACTTTGATATTGGCACCACCATGTTTCGGCCCCTTCAGGGAACCAAGGGATGCTGCAATAACAGAATAAGTATCGGTTCCGGAAGAAGATACCAGATGGGTAGTAAAAGTAGAGTTATTTCCGCCACCATGCTCCATATGTAAGATTAATGCAATATCTAAAAGCTTTGCCTCTAATGGGGTATATTTACTGTCTGGCCGCAGAATATGAAGAATTGTTTCTGCAGTAGATAATTCCGGCTGTGGGGTATGAATATAAAGGCTGGCACCATCATGATAATGGCGGTAAGCCTGATAACCATATACAGAAAGCAGTGGGAATAAGCTGATAAGCTGCAAACACTGTCTCAATACATTAGGAAGTGAAATATCATCGGCACGGTCATCATAGGAATAAAGTGTAAGCACACTTCGTGCCAGTGTATTCATCATATCTTTGCTTGGAGCTTTCATAATAATATCACGTACAAAACTGGTTGGAAGTGTACGGTATTCGGAAAGCAGTCCACAGAAGTTTTTCAACTGTTCTTTGGTTGGAAGCTCACCAAACATCAGAAGATAAGCACATTCTTCAAATCCAAAATGGCTGTCCGGTGCAATTCCTTTTACTAAATCTTTTACGTTATAGCCACGGTAATAAAGTTCGCCCTCAGCTGGAATGTATTCTCCATTTACCAGCTTGGTAGAGCATACATCAGAAATGTGTGTAAGTCCTACCAGAACACCCTTTCCGTTTAAATCACGAAGACCACGGTTAACATTATATTTCGTATATAATTCAGAAGGAATGATGGATGATGCGGAGCATTTATTCGCAAGTTCCATTATTTCCGGTGTGATTTCATAAAAACGTCCTGTCATATTGTTCCTCCTCTTTTAATTATTTTAATATGTTATCATATTTCAGTTGTAGAAAACAAGAAAAAAGCGTAAATTTTAAAGAAAGTTTAAAATTGTTTTCTAAAAAATTTAGAATTATAGGAAGATGGTACTAATGTAAAAATGTTCTCTGATAAAACGTTTTTTGCTGGATAAATTACAGAATATATATTACAATTAAAAAAAATACCGGAGGCACAAAATGGAAAAAGAAGAATTATATCGTTATGTGGATCATACTGCGTTAAAAGCCTTTACCACATGGAAGGACATAGAAAAATTATGTGAAGAAGCAATAAAATACCATACCGCATCAGTCTGTATCCCAAGCTGTTACATCAGCCGGGTAAAAGAAACTTACGGCGATAAAATCAAAATCTGTACCGTAGTAGGATTTCCGTTAGGATATGCGAATACTGAAGGAAAGCTGGCAGAGACAAAGAAAGCATTGGAAGACGGCGCAGAAGAAATTGATATGGTAATTAATATCTGCGATGTAAAGAATGGGGCATATCATAAAGTAGAAGAGGAAATCCGTCTTTTAAAAGAGGCAACAGGAGATAAAATCTTAAAGGTTATTATCGAAACCTGTTATCTTACAAAAGAAGAAAAGATTGCCATGTGCCATGCGGTAACCAATGCCGGAGCAGATTTTATCAAGACATCCACCGGATTTGGAACGGCAGGTGCTACCATGGAAGATGTATTATTAATGAAAGAACACATTGGAGCAGAGGTTAAGATTAAGGCGGCCGGAGGAATCCGTACCAAAGAAGATATGGAAAATTATATTAAGGCAGGCTGTTCACGGCTTGGCACAAGTTCTGCCGTTGATATTCTGGGATAGCAGATATTAAGAGCAATGAAGAATGATAAGATAATGAAAAAAATTGTAAAACAGAAATAATTTAGAAAAGGTGAGTGTCATGGAGACGGACAAAAGACAATTATTAGAAGCGGCAAAAGAAGCCAAAAAATATTCCTATGCACCGTATTCCAATTTTCATGTAGGTGCAGCCCTTTATTGCAAGGATGGCAGTATCTATACCGGATGTAATATCGAAAATGCAGCCTTTACACCCACGAACTGTGCGGAGCGGACAGCAGTCTTTAAGGCGGTATCGGAAGGGAAAAAAGATTTTCTGGCAATTGCTGTAGTGGGAGACAGGGAAGAAACTCTTACCCCTTGTGGTGTCTGCCGGCAGGTACTGACAGAGTTTGTAGATGGAAGCACGTTTGAGGTAATTATGGAAGATGGAGCTGGCGGCATTAAAGCCATGAAATTAGAAGAACTATTTCCGGCATCTTTTTCGCCAAAAGATCTGCAATCATAAATTGTTCCACAATTTGACAGGAATTTTACATTGAAAAACGACACATATTAGAGTATAATAACAATTACAAAAAGCAGATAGTTTTATGCCTGGGATGTTCGACACGCCTGTTATTTTGAACCTACATTTACTTTAAACGGGATTCCAATATTTCCAATAGGATGTCAGGCCTCCGTTTGCAGTGGAAGGCAGAGTATTGGTTGAGGTTACCCACCTAGCTTTGCTAGGAGTCAAAATACAGGAAACGGCATTTTGGGTATATTTGCTAAAGATAAGGTATGAATAGACGAAAGAATCTTTGTGTACAAAAGAATCATAAGGTACGGAAGATAAACATATAGTATACCAAAGAAGCATGTTTACAAAAGAACCAAAAATACAAAAGAGAAAAAAGAAGCTGCTGAAAAGCAGCTTCTTTTCTGCAACAGGCAATAAAGGAGTTATTATGCGAAAAGTGAAAAGTAAAAAAAGTAATTATCTGTTGCTGTTTTGTGGAGCACTTCTGGTTCTTATACTTGTGGTTCTGATAACGGATACAAAAGGGGAGAAAAATGGATATTCCGAACAATGTGTTTATCGGAATGAGATTCCCTCCCTGCTGCAGTTTACTTATTATTCCAAGGACGAATGGGCTGAGAAACTGCCGCAACAGGGAACACTTACCTATGATGATGTAAGTGGCATTCTGGAATTGCTTCATTTAAAAGAATATATTCCTTTGGATGATTCGAAAAAAAACATTGACCGTGCAGCCTGGTTTGCTATATATGATGAAATTTTAAGTTATCTTGATACCGATACGTCTGTCTTAAAAAAGGATATTCTTGTATTGAAAAAAGAAAAAAAGCAGCTTACCACACAGGATGGCACTTATACCATTACATCCAATCCAAAGTGGTATCAGAAGCTTCACAGTTATGGTGTTTATCTGTTGGAGGATAAAGTAATCGGGGTCGCCGCAAAGGATAAAGAAGATGTGGCATTGAAAAATGCCTATCTCATTTCAAATATAGAAGGAAATCTTACATTTCTTTATCAGGGAACAGAATACCAGGTGCCGGTTGATACCGATGAAGAATTATCAAATGTCGTAGCAGATATTTCTTTCAGTGAAAAAGAGATACATAAAATCAGCCGGAAGGAAGATACCATTACCGGAAAGCTGATATCAAAAACAGATACCGCAATGGAGATTAAGGGATATGGACAAGTTGCGATAGATGAAGCCATGAAAATATATGCAACTTATGATGGAATCCGGGAAGTCTCCATGGATGCACTGATGCTGGAAAACATGGAAATTACATTTGTAGTGGCAGAAAAACAGATCTGCGCCATTCTTTTGACAGAGCCTGCTAAAATAGAAAACATCCGTGTTTTGTTATTAGACAATGATAATATGTTCCGTTCTGATGTATCATTGGTATCGGATGTGCCGGTGCATCTTTATTATGGAGAAACGGAAACTGTATTAGAAGCAGGAAACGTGATTACAGCATCCAGTTATGCCAATATACTGACAACATCGTCTGTTTCATTAGTCGCAGAGGATGGCACATCGCCATTCTATTTTACTGACAATCAGGGCAATCGCATATCTCCGGCTTATGCAGGCAGCATGGAGCTTCGTATGTATCCGGAAGGATATACCGTGGTAAATGTAGTGGATTTAGAATCCTATGTAAAGGGCGTTATCCCAAGTGAGGTTCCATCTTCTTATGGAATGGAAGCCTTAAAAGCACAGGCTGTCTGTGCCAGAAGCTATGCTTATATCCAGATGATGCACAATAAATATGAAGCTTATGGAGCACATGTAGATGACAGTGTGAATTTTCAGGTGTATAATAAGCAGAATCAGACGCCGGAAACGGTAGCTGCGGTAGATGAGACGAAAGGTCAGGTACTTTCTTATAAAGGGGATATTATAGAGACTTATTATTATTCCACATCCTATGGCCATACCGGAGATTACGAAGCCTGGAATCTTGATAAAGATGCTTATGGTTATTTGCAGGGCGTCTGGGTGCGCAGTGAAGAAAATCCCATTGATTTATCGGATGAAAAAAGCTTCTTGGATTATATCAGTAACGTAGACAGTGCCTGCTATGAATCGGATTTGAAATATTTCCGTTGGAATACTGTGCTTGATTTCCAGGGAAAAGATGAGACATTGCTTCATACGATAGCCGATAGAAAAGAGCACCAGCCGGAGGCTATTAGTTATTATAAAGATGCATCTAAGACGGAAAAAACAGACAGTTGCAGCAACTTTGGCTCATTGCAGGCAATAAAGGTGGTAAAACGCAATCAGAGTGGTGTTATTTTAGAACTGGAACTTGATTTCCAGAATGGTGCAGTCAGCGTACAGTCCGAATATAATATGCGTGCAATTTTGGGCTGTGGTATTACGAATATTAACCTTTTGGATGGAAGCAGTGTGGAAATGAGTATTCTGCCCAGTGCTTATATCAGTATACAGGCAAAAGGGGATGGAACTTATGCAGTCCTTGGCGGTGGTTACGGTCATGGCATTGGCATGAGCCAGAATGGGGCACAAAAGCTTTGCGTGCAGGGCTTTGATTATAAAAGGATATTAAATTATTTTTATCAGGATACAGAACTGACTGAGTTATATCAGCCACAAAATAAGACGAAGGAAGAAGGGGGTGCATAAGTTTGCTCTGGAAACTGATTGGAAATGTAAAATCATTTTTAGATAAATGTAAACGGGATAATATCAATGCATTTGCAGCACAGGCGGCATTTTTTATCCTCTTATCCAGCATCCCATTTCTTATGGTATTCAGTTCCCTTTTGCAGTACACGCCGGTAACGGAAGGGATGATTTTACAGATTGTAAATGAAACAATGCCTGAATATATTGCACCGTTCCTGGTAAATATTATCAATGAAGTCTATACCAAATCCTTTGGAATCGTATCGATTGCAGCCATCGCAGCAGTGTGGTCGGCAGCCAAGGGTGTGCAGTATATGGCAAATGGGTTGAATGTGGTAAATGATATTGTGGAGACTAGAAACTGGTTTGTTCTCCGTTTCTGGGCGATTATTTATACCATTGTATTTGTCATTGCTATTGTAATCTCGCTGGTATTACTGGTATTTGGCAAATCATTAGAACATCTTCTGGTGAAGCATATTCCGATAATGACACATATTGTAAGCCTCATATTTGAACGTGGAAGCCTTATTATGATACTGGTGTTAGTCATTCTCTTTGTAGTGATTTTTACATTGATACCAAACCGTAAGGCAACCTTTCGTTCCCAGCTTCCGGGTGCAGTACTTTGTGCCATTGCCTGGTGTGTGTTTTCTGCCGGATTATCTATCTATGTGAATTATTTTAATGGATTTTCCATGTATGGAAGCCTGACTACATTGGTATTAATTATGTTGTGGATGTATTTTTGTATGTATATCCTGATGTTATGTGCGGAATTCAATGTGGTATTCGACGAATATATTGCAGGATTCATACAGCAGAAGAAGGAGCGGAAACGGGATAAAAAATAACTTGAAGTTTTAGAAACCCTGTGGTATTATAACATTTAGTGAAAAAGTAAAAGGCAATGAAAGTGTTCAGTAGGTTATTGTACTTTTTAAAGAGAGAGGAAATCATCGGCTGAAAGTTTCCTTAAGGTAAGGCAGTAATTGAATTTCGCACGGAAGCTGCACAGGTGAATGTCAGTAGTCTGTGACGTGATACGCGTTAAGTATTTATAAGTGTCTAATGATTTAGAAATCAGGGTGGTACCGCGGAGTAATTTCGTCCCTATGGGAAGAAAATGCTTCGCGTTTTTTTACGTGAAAAATTCGCAAAGCGTGTTTCTCGTAGTTTATTTATGAATGAAATAAAATGATAGAAGGAGATATTATTATGAAAGAAAAGCTGCAGAAAATCAGGGAAGAGGCAATTCATCAGATTGAATCATCCGGCGAACTTGGCAAACTGAATGATGTCAGAGTTGCATTTCTCGGAAAGAAAGGTGAACTCACCGCAGTATTAAAAGGAATGAAGGATGTTGCACCGGAGGACAGACCTCTGGTAGGACAGCTGGTAAACGAGACCAGGGAAGCTATTGAAAAGAAATTGGATGAGACAAAACAGAAATTAGAAGCTGCCCAGATGGAACTGAAATTAAAACATGAAGTAATTGATGTTACACTTCCGGCTAAAAAGAACCGTGTCGGCCATCGTCATCCGAATACCATTGCATTGGAAGAAGTAGAGCGTATCTTTACCGGTATGGGCTATGAAGTAGTGGAAGGACCGGAAGTAGAATATGATTATTATAACTTTGAAGCGTTAAATATTCCGGCAAATCATCCTGCAAAAGACGAGCAGGATACGTTCTATATTAATGATAAAATCGTGCTTCGTACCCAGACTTCACCGGTACAGGTCCGTGTCATGGAAAAAGGCAGGCTTCCAATCCGTATGATTGCACCGGGAAGAGTATTCCGTGCAGATGAAGTAGATGCAACCCATTCACCATCTTTCCACCAGATTGAGGGAATGGTAATCGATAAGAATATTACATTTGCAGATTTAAAGGGAACGCTGCAGGAGTTTGCAGCCCGTCTGTTCGGACCGGAAACCAAAGTAAAATTCCGTCCGCATCACTTCCCGTTTACAGAGCCAAGTGCAGAGATGGATGTCACCTGCTTTAAATGTGGCGGTAAAGGATGCCGTTTCTGTAAGGGAGAAGGATGGATTGAAATCTTAGGCTGTGGAATGGTTCATCCGAAGGTGCTTCGTATGAGTGGTATTGATCCGGAAGAATATTCAGGATTTGCATTCGGAGTTGGTCTTGAGCGTATTGCTTTATTGAAATATGAAATTGATGATATGCGTCTCTTGTATGAGAATGATGACCGTTTCTTAAGACAGTTTTAATGAACAGGGAAGTTGAAGGGACATGCTTCCTGTAGTCGGAAAGAAAAGAACACAGTAGAGAGTTGATAGAAGGAGAAACAATATGAATACATCATTAAAATGGATAGAAGCTTTGGTTCCGGGGCTTAATGTAGATGCACAGGAATATACCGATGCAATGATTCTGTCCGGTTCAAAAGTAGAATTTTACAAGAAAATGGATGCCGATTTAGAGAAAATCGTTGTTGGACAGATTAAGAAAATCGAGCCGCATCCGGATGCTGATAAGTTAATCATCTGTCAGGTAGATGTGGGAACAGGTGAGGACATCCAGATTGTAACCGGTGCTCCGAATGTAAAAGAAGGAGATAAAGTTCCGGTTGTATTAGATGGCGGACGTGTTGCCGGTGGACATGATGGAAAGATGACAGAAGGCGGCATCAAAATTAAAAAAGGCAAATTAAGAGGAATTGAGTCCAATGGAATGATGTGCTCCATTGAAGAACTTGGTTCTACCCGTGATATGTATCCGGAAGCTCCGGAATATGGTATCTACATCTTCGCAGAGGATGAGGTAAAACCGGGTGATGATGCAATTAAAGCATTAGGCCTTGACGATACTATTGTGGAATATGAGATTACAAACAACCGTGTAGACTGTTTCTCAATCCTTGGAATTGCCAGAGAAGCAGCAGCAACCTTTAAGAAAGAATTTGTACCGCCGGTTGTAACTGAGACCGGAAATGATGAGGATGTCAATGACTATATTAAAGTAAATGTAGTAGACAAAGAATTATGTCCTCGTTATACCGCCCGTGTGGTAAAGAATATTAAGATTGCTCCATCACCAAAGTGGATGCAGCGCAGACTTGCAGCCCAGGGAATCCGTCCAATCAATAACATTGTGGACATTACCAACTATGTTATGGAAGAATACGGACAGCCGATGCATGCATATGACTGGGATACCATCGAGGGAAAAGAGATTGTTGTAAGACGTGCCGGAAAAGGCGAATTATTTACAACTTTAGATGGTCAGGAGCGTACTTTGGATGAAAACGTTCTGATGATTTGTGATGGCAGGAAAGCAATCGGTATTGCAGGTATTATGGGTGGCGAGAATTCCATGATTACAGACAATGTAAAAACCATGCTTTTTGAAGCTGCATGCTTCGATGGAACCAATATCCGCCTTTCCGGTAAGAAAATCGGGCTTCGTACCGATGCGTCTTCCAAATTTGAAAAAGGTCTGGATCCGAACCTTGCTATGGAAGCTATGAACAGAGCCTGCCAGTTAATCGAAGAATTAGGCGCTGGTGAAGTAGTTGGTGGAGCCATTGATATTTACGAGAATAAGAAAGAGGGCAGACGGATTCCTTTTGAACCGGAGAAATACAATAAATTATTAGGAACCAATATTAAGCCGGAAGAAATGCTTTCCTATTTTAAACGTCTGGAATTAGGTTATGATAAAGAAACCAATGAGGTATTAGTTCCATCCTGGAGACAGGACTTAGAGTGTGATGCAGACCTTGCAGAAGAGGTAGCAAGATTCTTTGGTTATGCAAACATTCCAACAACCCTGCCAAGCGGAGAAGCTACTACCGGAATGTTATCCTATAAATTAAGAATCGAAGCAATTGCAAGAGAAATTGCAGAGTTCTGCGGTTTTTCACAGGGCATGAATTATTCCTTCGAAAGCCCGAAGGTATTTGATAAATTATTACTTCCGGAAGATTCACCATTACGCCAGACCGTAACAATTTCCAATCCTTTGGGAGAAGATTTCAGTATTATGCGTACCACATCCTTAAATGGAATGCTGACATCTTTATCAACCAACTACAACAGAAGAAATAAAGATGTACGTCTCTATGAATTAGGAAACATTTATCTGCCAAAGAGTGTACCGGTAACGGAACTTCCGGACGAGAGAATGCAGTTTACCCTTGGTATGTATGGTGAAGGTGATTTCTTTACCATGAAGGGCGTGGTAGAAGAATTCTTCTATAAAGTTGGAATGACGAAGAAAGCTGAATATGATCCGAAGTCCGGAAGACCTTATCTGCATCCGGGTCGTCAGGCAAACATTGTATATGATGGTAAAGTAGTTGGTTACTTAGGAGAGGTTCATCCGATTGTAGCTGCTAATTACAATATCAAAGACAGGGTATACGTTGCAGTGATTGATATGCCATCTATTATGGATGAAACAACCTTTGACCGTAAATACGAAGGTATTGCCAAATTCCCGGCAGCAACCCGTGATATCAGTATGGTTGTACCGAGAACAGTCCTGGTAGGTCAGATTGAAAAGATTCTGGCACAGCGCGGCGGCAAGATTCTGGAAAGCTACTCGTTATTTGATATTTACGAGGGCACACAGATCAAGGAAGGCTATAAGTCCATCGCTTATCCCCTGACCTTCCGTGCAAAGGATAAGAACTTAGAGGAAGCAGATTTAAGCGGAGCAATGAACCGCATTGTAAAAGCATTAGAAGCAATGAAGATTGAACTGAGAGCTTAGAAATAGAGGAAAGAAACATGGATGTAAAAGATTTTGATTACGATTTACCGGAGGAACTGATTGCGCAGGATCCTCTGGAGGATCGTTCCAGTTCCAGACTCATGGTCTTAGATAAGAAAACAGGAGACATTGAACATAAAATATTCCGTGATGTAGTAGATTATCTGCAGCCGGGAGACTGTCTTGTGTTAAATAATACCAAGGTAATTCCGGCAAGACTGTTTGGAGTCAAAGAGGGAACGGAAGCCAAAATAGAGATTCTTCTTTTAAAGAGAAAAGAAAATGATATCTGGGAAACACTGGTAAAACCGGGAAAGAAATGTAAGCCTGGTGTTAAGATTTCTTTTGGAGAGGGACTTTTGACCGGAGAAGTCTTAGAGGTCGTAGAAGATGGTAACCGGCTGATTCAGTTTCACTATGATGGAATCTTTGAAGAGATTTTAGACCAGCTTGGTCAGATGCCATTGCCGCCTTATATTACCCATCAGTTAAAGGATAAGAACCGTTATCAGACAGTATATGCCAAATATGATGGTTCTGCCGCTGCCCCAACAGCGGGACTTCATTTTACACCGGAATTATTACAGCAGATTCGTGATATGGGCATAGATATAGCAGAAGTTACCCTTCATGTGGGACTTGGCACTTTCCGTCCGGTAAAAGTCGATACCATCGAAGAGCACCATATGCATTCGGAATTCTACCGGATTGAACAGTCGGAAGCCGATAAAATCAATCGTGCCAAAGCAAATGGCCACCGGGTAATTGCCGTGGGAACCACCAGTACAAGAACTTTAGAGTCTGCAGCAGAAGAAGATGGCACCTTACGGGAAAAGAGCGGCTGGACGGATATCTTTATCTATCCGGGCTATAAGTTTAAAGTTATAGATGCTCTGATTACGAATTTCCACCTGCCACAGTCTACCCTTGTGATGTTAGTGTCTGCTCTTGCAGGCAGGGAACATATTCTGGCTGCCTATAAGAAAGCAGTAGAAGAAAAATACCGTTTCTTTAGTTTTGGGGACGCTATGCTGATAAAATAATTTCTTATTGTCAGAATTCGAAATATAGGATAAAATAATTTTATTAGCTTTAATCTTGATAGAAGGAGAGGACTATGGACGAGAGAAGAAAACATAAACGATTGGATTTAGATGTATCTGTTCAGCTGGAACGTCTGGATCAGGATGATATTACTACTTTAAAATTTATTCATGTGGTAGTTACCGATATTTCACGTTCCGGAATCGGATTTGTTTCTGACCAGAATTTGAAAGTTGGAACCTACTATGATACCAAGATTCAGATCTGGACGAAAGAGGTCATTGATGCGGTACTTGAGATTGTCAGATGTGACCCGAAGGGGGACGGAACCTATAAATATGGCTGTGTATTTGTTGGAATGTCAGATACCGATGCATTAAAAATTGATATTTATCAGATTTTCAATGATGTCTAAAAGATAAACTTAGATATAAAAACTATGTTATAAAAGAAAACCATGGAACTTTTTCCATGGTTTTTTGATATTATCAAGCATTTGTAAAGAACTGCCAGTGATAGACACTGTATGTTTTAAACTGGTTTATATTTTAGATGTACAATTTCTGCAAATCTTTGTAGAAATCAGGGTAAGAAACCTCTGCAATTTCAGAATGCTCTAATTCGATACCACCATCAATATTTAACGCAGCAATGGCAAAGCTCATAGCAATCCGGTGATCAAGTCCTGCATCAATGGCTGCGGAGTGTAAGGTATTTCCGCCGTGAATAATCATGCCATCATCCGTTGGGGTAACATCACAGCCTAATAACT
>ERZ857745.2396-NODE-2396-length-20282-cov-3.809710_pt1 | contig 20282 bp, 19 predicted proteins | sample MGYA00519699_ERZ857745 | MGnify/ENA primary metagenome ERZ857745 (study PRJEB31778, sample SAMEA3449357) | human gut metagenome | biome: human gut; feature: human-associated habitat; material: faeces | place: United Kingdom | collected 2010/2012 ...
ACTTTAAAAAAGAAAGGACGCCTATGAAGCAACACCTATGAGAATACACTTTCTTTATAGGAAGCAGCTCAACTGTTTTCTGTAGAGAGAAAGAAGATGAAGGTTATCATCTTCACATGAAAATTAACCTTTAATCTATTCATTCAAAATTAAGTCTAATATGAAACATTTTTTGGTATTCCTATTACTCTTTATTGGTATCGGAAGTGTCACGGCACAAAATGCCAGAATTACCGGTACAGTAAAAGATAACACAGGAGAGGCGGTTATCGGTGCTAATATAAAAGTAAAAGGCAGCACCGGCGGCACAATCACAGGTGTGGGAGCATATCTCAAAAAACAGAACCCGAAAATTAAAATTGTTGCAGTGGAGCCTTATGACTCACCGCTGCTTTCACAGGGGAAGGCAGGTCCTCACGGACTGCAGGGCATAGGCGCAAACTTTGTACCGGAGGTGCTTGATACGAATATCTATGATGAGATAATAACTGTTACCACAGATGAGGCTATGGGAGCTATGAAAGCCCTTGCGCAAAACGAGGGACTGTTCGCAGGGATAACAAGCGGAGCAGCCGTAAATGCGGCAATAAGACTTGCCAAAAGACCCGAAAACAAAGGCAAGACAATAGTAGCTTTCCTTCCGGACACAGGAGAAAGATATCTGAGCGTGCTGGACTAGTGCCGCCTGATATTTTGAATTGACGAAACCTTTATAATATGCTATTCTATTAAAGATTTGAGGGAGTAGATGGCGCTTTGTGCGTGGCAAGTCAACATACTGATTGCAAAATCTGGCTTGCATTAAATATCGAGACTCAAGGACTATAGCTGAGCTATGCCTGAAGTCTCGTTTTTTTCAGGCATTATGCCTGATTTTTTTTGGAGGAATGTATGGGATTTATCGAAATTATACTTATAGGCGTGGGGCTTTCGATGGATGCCTTTGCCGTATCAATCTGCAAGGGCCTCTCTACACAGAGGCTGAAACCCTCCCACTACCTTATAATCGGTGCGTGGTTTGGCGGCTTCCAGGCGCTGATGCCTGCCATAGGCTATCTGCTGGGAGCAACCTTTGAAAAATACATCACAGCCTTTGACCACTGGATAGCGTTCATACTGCTGGTGCTCATAGGCAGTAATATGATAAAAGAAAGCTTCTCAAAGGAAGAGGAGCACACAGACGCTTCATTTGCCTTTAAGACAATGCTTCTGATGGCAATTGCAACGAGTATAGATGCTCTTGCCGTAGGTGTCACATTTGGACTGCTGCCTGATGTAAACATCATAGGAGCCATAACGCTCATAGGTTCTACAACCTTTATCCTTTCGGGAGTAGGACTTAAAGTGGGAAATGTATTCGGACTGAGATACAAATCAAAAGCAGAGCTTGCCGGAGGAATTATTCTCATACTGATAGGAATAAAAATACTTCTGGAGCATCTGGGAGTAATATCGTTTTAAAACAATGCTGCCGCACAATTCGCTGTGCGGCAGTTTGACGGTTTTTGACTATTTACAGAGTCCCTCAAGAAACAGAGGCAGCATGCTTGCGGAGTACTGACACAGCGAGTAGTTGCCGCTGGATATGCACCAGTCGTACATGAGTCCTCTCTCAAACATGGCGTATGCCTTGACTATATCATTGATTGACAGCTCGTCTTTGAATATACCCTGCTGCTGTCCCTCGGCGGTTACCTGTCTGAGCATTTTGTAATAGGTTCTGTTGGTATTGAGCAGATGACGCTCCCCGCTGGTTATGAGCTGGGTCGAAAACAGCCTGCTGAGCAGATCTACGGAAACTGTGTTTTCTATCATAAGAAACAGCTCCTGGTTCATAAATATCAGCTTGTCTACAGGAGAAAGCTCCGGGTCCATTGTTTCCGTAAGCTCATCATATTTCTCGTCAAACAGATAGGACAGAGATGCAAGCAGCGCGTCCTTGCCCTCAAAATAGTGATAAAAAGAGCCTCTTGAGGTGCCGGAGGCCTCTACGATTTCCTCTACGGTGGTATCATCGTAGCCCTGCTGATAAAACAGCTGCCACGCTGCAGATACAATTTTTCCCTTGGTGTTTCTTGAGTTTTTTTTCATAATCTCTCCGTTTTTATTAAAAAAATTTTTATTTATATTTTCGTATTCATTATTGTATAGAATGTATTCTACCATATAAATGCTGTAGTTTCAATATACGATGTGAAAATATATTTTGCATATATGGAATAATGTACAGAATTCGTTCTGTGTTTCGTTCTAGTTTTAAATGTGTTACAATAGCCAAGTCAGAAAGAAAGAGGTGTATTATGGGTTTTAAACTTGCTAAATACATAGAGCCGGATTTTACACAAAAGAAATTTGCAGAGGCACCTGATGCAAAGCTGATGGTTGCACCGCATGCCAAGGCGGCGCCAAAGGGCTTTCACGCAAATTCTATTTTTCCGGAATATTTTAAGATAGACGGCAAATGGCATCTTGCCAAGGACAGCCGAATGGACGCAGTCCCCGTATGGGACGGTGAGGAAATAAGGATTGTCGAATTTAGAAATATCAAAGAAGGCGATATGATAGTAACCGGCAGAACAGAAGATGCCAGCGAGGGAATTTATGTCCACGCAGACTGCTGGGAAAAAGAAGGCGAGGATGTAAAGAACACTTTCAGTTTTCGCCAGAGCAGAAGCAGAGAGACATCTTTCACACAGGATTACAAAGATCTGATCGAGCTTCTGAAATACGAAAAAGCAAACAACGGTTATGTAGTATGGGTACTGGGCCCGGCCTGCAGCTTTGATGTTGAAGCCAGACGGGTAATGGGAGAGCTTATAGCGCAGGGCTACTGCCAGGCGCTTCTTGCAGGAAATGCTCTCGCTACTCATGACCTTGAGGGCGCTTATCTCGGGACAGCGCTGGGATGCGACATAGTCAATCAGAGAGAGCATTTCAATGGTCACTACAACCATCTCGATACAATTAATGCCATCAATACATATGAGTCAATCCCAGCCTTCATAGAAGGCGAGGGCATAGACAGCGGAATTATATACAACTGTGTTAAACACAATGTACCGTTTGTGCTCAACGGCTCAATCAGAGATGACGGCCCTCTCCCCGAGGTGTTTGAACATACATATATCGGACAGGACACAATACGCTCACACGTCAGAAAAGCAACTACAGTAATAGGTATGGCAACAGTGCTTCATACCATAGCGGCAGGAAATATGACGCCGACTTACAGAGTGCTTGAAGACGGCACAATTAGACCGCTGTACTTCTATATGGTTGATACCTCTGAATTTGCGGCAAACAAGCTGGGAGACAGGGGAAGTCTTGCAGCCAAGGGCATTGTGACCAATGTACAGGACTTTATGAGAAACTTAAGTATAGGATTGAATATTTAGAAGGAGAATTATATGAACGGAGAAATTTTAGCATTTGCCTTATATTTCGTAATGATAATCGGAATAGGTATATACTTCTTTGTAAAGGGCAAGGAAAGTGACAACGAAAGAGACTACTTCCTGGGCGGAAGAGCAATGGGACCATGGGTTACTGCAATGTCAGCACAGGCATCGGATATGTCAGCATGGCTTCTTATGGGACTGCCCGGAAGTATTATGGCATTCGGTTTCGGCCAGATGTGGATAGGAATAGGCCTTGCGCTGGGTACTGCGGCAAACTGGATTTTCGTAGCAAAAAGACTCAGGAAATTCTCAAAGGTTGCAGGTGATGCAATTACAATTCCTCAGTATCTGAGCAACAGATTTATGGCAAAGAGCCACACACTGCAGATTATATGCGCGATAATATTCTTTGTATGCTTCACACTTTATGTGGCATCGGGATTTGTTGCGGGAGCTTCAGTATTTACGACAATATTCCCTGCCCTGAGCAACAGAGCGGCAATGATAATATTTGCAGTTGCAATGCTTATCTGCACATCACTTGGCGGATTCAAGGCTGTATGCTGGACTGACTTCATACAGGGACTTCTTATGGTAGTAGCGCTTCTTGCAGTTCCTATTGTAATTGTTGCAACAAAGAATATGGATACAGCGGCATTAGATGTTGTTTACTCATACACAGATGCAGTAAGCGGACAGTCTGTTGAATGTTCATTCGGTTCAGGCGTATTCAGCGCATCATGGAAGGAAATCATATCAGGTCTTGCATGGGGTCTTGGATACTTCGGAATGCCTCACATTCTTGTAAGATTTATGTCAATAGAAAAACCTTCAATGATTAAAAAGAGCGCTACAGTAGCTATCATATGGGTAGTATTTGCACTTCTTGCAACCTGCCTTGTAGCATACTTCGGAAGAATGTTCCTTGCAGAAGAGCTTCTTACAGTAGGCGCGCAGAAAATGGTATTTGTAACCTTTGCAAGAAAGCTGTTCCCTGCATTTATAGCGGGAATACTGCTGGCAGCTATAATGGCGGCATCAATGTCAACAGCAGACTCACAGCTTCTGGTAGCCTCAAGCTCATTTACATCAGACATATACAAGCCTATCTTCAGAAAGAATGCAAGCGACAGGGAAATCCTGTGGATAGGCAGAATAATCGTATTTATCGTATGCGTTATCGCATTCATCATAGCTTCAAGCAAGGGAGAAGGTGCGCAGGCGATTATGAACCTGGTAGAAAACGCATGGGCAGGCTTCGGTTCATCATTCGGACCTGTAATACTTCTGTCGGTATTCTGGAGAAGACTTACCTACAAGGGCGCAGTTGCAGGCGTTGTAGGCGGAGCTGTAACAGATGTGCTGTGGTACATATTCCTTTCAGGCTCAACAGGAATATATGAACTGTTCCCTGGATTTATTGTAGGACTTATCTGTGCTGTTGTTGCATCACTTGCAGACAAAGAGCCTCACAAGGACATCGAAGAGCTGTTTGACAAGGCTATGAACCCTGAAATGAACGAATAATATATCGGTGACAAAAAGGCGGTCGGGTAATTCGGCCGCCTGTTATATTGAGCGAACGGATTTAAAATGAAAGCATAATTTGTTTTCATTCCGTTCTTTTTTTGGTATAATATCTGCATATAATTATATACTTGAGAAATCAAAAGGGAGATATTATGAAATTAAAAGTATTTTTCAAAAGATACATACTGGTAACATTCATTATCTGTATAGCGGTATTTATGATACTGTCTATCACAGGCTACTATGTATGCGGCAAAAATATAGATATAGCAAATAATCTGATAGGTGCGTTTATGGATATGGCAGATGACAGCGGACTTATTAAAGACGACGGTCAGATATCGGTTGTAGCTCTGTTTTTAAATAATCTCAGAGCAACAGGCATGGCTGTTGTCCTCGGCATTGTGCCGTTCTTTTTCCTGCCTGCAATAGTGCTTTTATCAAACGGAGCGATAATGGGTTCGGCCTTTGCGGTTATAGGGCAGCACAGCGACAACCTGCTGGCATATTTTATAGGAGGCATACTGCCTCACGGGATTTTTGAAATCCCTGCAATATGCCTCGGTATCTCAATGGGTATAATTGTCTGCCTGTTCATATGCCAGAAGATATTAGACAAGGGAAAGCTGTCCCATATCCGAGCAGGGGAGTTTTTCAAAAACATCGGCAAGCTGTTTCTGTTTGTCGCAGTGCCGCTTCTTATGATTGCCGCTGTAGTCGAAACATATATAACCCCTGTTATAGTGAATGCATTAATTTAACCACTGCGAAATCAGTTCGTCTGTTTTTTCCAGAGGTATGCGGCTGTAGTAGAATATGAGGGTGTTTTCGCCTGAAAGCTGCACATCAAGGCCCATTTCGGCTGCCTTTGCGCACAGGGCTTCTGCCGCAGATGCAGAGTCTGTTTCAAGTATTATATTTATTCCCGAGGAAGTATTGACTGCCCTTACACTGTCACTGCCGCAGGCGCTGATAGCTGTAAGGGTTTTCTGCAGCTTATGGGAATAAAGGCTTCGCAGCTTCTTTATATTTGTCTGGTACATGCCGTTCTCCATAAAAAGAGATAGTGTAAGCTGCTCCGCCTTGGAGCAGGTCTGGGTATAGTTTGATTTTATCTTCTGGAATATATCCGCCATTTTGTCAGGCAGTATCATATAGCTTATCTTTATTGACGGAAACAGCGTTGATGAAAACGAGCCCAGATAGACAACGCATCTGCCGCCGTCTATACCTTGCATTGCAGGTACGGGGCGACCGAAATAGCGCAGTTCGCTGTCATAGTCGTCCTCAATGATTATGCTGTCGTTTTTGTAGGCCCATTCAAGAAGCTCGCGGCGCCTGCCTATAGGCATTACGGCTCCTGTAGGGAACTGGTTTGACGGACTCACATATGCGACAGAGCGGATATTGTCGGGAAGCTTTTCGATGCATATTCCGTCGGCTTTTACGGGGACAGGCGTGATTACAAAGCCGTTGTCTTTAAATATGTTTCGTACAGGTATATAGCCGGGCTCCTCCATGGCGGCGTGACTTATACCCATCTCATTTAGTATACGGGTAAGCTGAATTGTTATCTGCTGGGTGCCGGCGCCTATTACAATCTGCTCCGGACTGCATATTACCCCTCTTGCGTTGAATACATATCTGGATATTTCATACCTGAGCGGAGCTTCGCCCTGCGGGTCACCCTCAAACATGAGAAGATGCGAGTATTCGGTAAAAATCCTGTTGGAGCATTTTTTCCATTTGTTGAAATCAAAACAGGAAACATCATATATGTGGTTTCCCGGTATGTCAACCGGAGCTTCATATGCGGAAATCGTTTTGTCGGCATCTGCTGACGGGATTTTGCCTATATCCTTGATATAGTAGCCGGAATGGGGGCGGGGTTCTATATACCCTTCAACTGCCAGCTGATTGTAGCTTTGAGATACCGTTGTAATGCTGATGCCAAGGCTTTCGGCAAGGGAGCGCAGTGACGGCAGACGCTCTCCGCAGAGCATATTGCCTGTCAGAATATCTGATTTGATATAGTCGTAAAGCTGAAGATATATGGGCCTTGTTGATTTAAGGTCAAAATCGGGAATGATAGCTTTCATACATAACTCCTCTGTATATCTATTCTGTTAAAAAAAGAAATAACAATGTGGTTAAATGATAGCCCAAACTGCTGAAAAAGTCAAATTGTATATATAAAAATAATGGAGTCTGCATATTTAAATATATACAATTATACGTTAATATATACATAGAATTATGATAAAGGAGATTTGCAAATGACAACGGCAGAAAAAACAAATAAGCTGGTAATGACGGCGCTTATGATGTGTATGATTATAGTTCTTACAATGTTTGTAAAGGTACCTATTCCTTTGACTCAAGGGTATGTTCATCTCGGCGATGCAATGATATTTATTTCAGTTATGCTGCTAGGCTGGAAATACGGCGCGGCGGCAACTGCGGTAGGCTCGGCAATGGCGGATATATTCTGCGGAGTTGCAATGTGGGCACCGTGGACACTGGTTATCAAATTTATAATGGCGATGATTATGGGCCTTATACTTGATAGAGGCGGCGAGCATATATCAGTTATCAGACAGATTATAGCTATGGCGGCAGGCGGAGTGTTTATGGTTGCAGGATATTTTGCTGCAGAGGGTATAATGTACGGCAACTGGGCAGCGGCTGCGCTAGGAATACCTTGGAATATAGGGCAGTTTGTTGTAGGTATGATTATAGCTGTTGCGCTGTCTGCGGCACTTTGCAGGACGTCTGCAGGCAAGCTGTTCACATACAGACTTGCAGGCAAAAAGAACGCCTGAATAGACGAAAATTAAAATATATACATCAATTTAGCGATAAAAGGGTCTGACTGCAGGCTCTTTTAGGTACTGTAAATTATCGTGTTGGTTAGAGAAATCGAGCTATAAACTATCGTGTGGGTGAGGTTTCTCATCAACTGTAAATTATCGTGTGGGTTCAAATCAAAATCAGGCACTTAAAACAACCGCAAAATAGTTGTTTTAAGTGCTGTTTTGATTATTTTAATTTCCTATCTTATGATATGGACGTGTTGCTTTTTTTTGTATTCTTTGAAGAAACGTTTCTTTACATTATAGCAGATATCATCTGAAGACTACCTTACGAGGTAGAGTGTTTGATACGCTTATGTTCGTGCTAAATTCTTTTTTCGTGGCAGCGTATAAGCTTTTATATCAGGGATATATCATAGTAAATGGTATCTTTTAAATTTACGTTTTTTTATTAAGCAAGATAATCATAACGTGAAGGACTTTTTTTACCCACACAATAATTTAGGGCGCCCTCTTTTATTATGCCTTGAATAAAACTTGACATGTGACAAGTTTTTGGATAGCCTGAGTGCAGAGAGGTGGTGCTGCTATGAGAACTTACGCAATAAGGGATGATTTGTACCCCGGCAAAAATCTTGCATATCTTATGTATTACGAAAAAGAGAGGCAATTTTATATAGAGATAGATGAGAAAACAGATGAATGGGAACTGCCTGTTTCACTGTCGCCGTTTTTAAAAAAGGGCATAAGGAGCGTTAACTCTTACTGGAGCAGAGTCTGGGTACAGCAGCGTATTGTGCCAACCGACAGACAGAACCTGGGACATATTTAAGAGATAACGGACTAAAGGAATATGATGAGTTCAGACTGCTTGTTATATCGGGCGGCAGGTGCGCGCAGGACAGCTGCTATATTGCTCCCGTGGAGGAAAAAGTCCTGAACATTGTACTCGAAAAAAGGTTTAGACGAAAGATAGACAGTGCGGTTACTGCAGGAAAGAATACCTTGATTGTATTCTTTAAAGACGGTAAAACCAAGAAATGCAACATTAAAAAAATTGCAGGTGGGGATAGAGGGTATGCTTTTTTAGAGGCAAATGAGGAATATTTTAAGAATGTTGAAATGCAGCCGGGAGGAAACGGTGTGAAATGGGGAAATATTTTTGTCCTTTCATATGAGCAGCTTTATCAGGCCGGAGAGGAGCTTAAGCTTTCATATGAGGAATTTGTATGCTGTATCAGAAACGGACTTGTAAATACGGCAGAAGCGGCGCAGATGCTGGACCGCTCAAGACAGAACATTGATGACCTGTATTTTGTGTGCTATATGATTGAGCGGGTAGCAAGACAGCTGAAACAAAGAAACAGATATGTCGTAAATTCAATTGGAAGAACCGGATTATATCACCTCATAAGCTGTGCTGAAACTCTACACTGTGAAAATCCTGATAAGGTGGCTGATGACTGGATTAGGGACTACAATCTGACAGAGGGTAATTTTGATATTACCGCAGTTGACCCTGAACTTGCAGATGTTATTCCAACAGCGCTTGATATGGGTGAGGTGTATCAGCGGCTGATTGTGGATACACTTGGTGCAAATGAGGACTATATAGACGGCATTTTGAGAGTGTACAATAACCCGATTTGTGATGTTATAGATAACTACAATTGTAGTGCATTCTATGAGCCTTCATATGTGATAGCACGTGCATATCAAAATGGCGGCTTTTAATTAATAAACATATATGGACTAAAAAAGGGCGAAGCTGATTAATCACAGCTCCGTCCTGATTCTTTTCTGGCCTTGCGGGCCTCTTTTTTCATATTCTTTCTGCTTCTGATATGAGGAAATGCAATAGGCTTTAACAGCTTGTTGTGCCGCAGCCTCCTGTAAGGGAATATGATTTTTCCTATTCCTCTGTTGTATATTTTGAAACCCAGAATTCCTATCCAGTGCTCCTTGCGCTTTCCCTTTTTGGTCTGCTCACGCTCTATGCCGTAGGCTCTGATTGGAACGCGGTTTTTTACTGCTTCAATCAGGTCATTGTTGCCGCGTATATCTGCATCAATTTCAGTGCAGGCCATACCAAGGTAATCACAGACGTGAGCGTCGGAACCGGCAAAGCCGGGCAGCTTGTACTCATCTGCAAGTATTTTTGCCCTGCTGTTTGAAACAGCGGACTCACAGGTATTAAAAGTTTCGATAAAATCAAATTTGCGTATCAGCCGCATATCCATCTGCTTGAACCCCATCGCGCTGGAGCTTGCAACTCCAAACGGGTGGGCAGGTCCTAAAATTCCGCCGAAGATGTGAACAATCTTTATCAGCTTGCTGCAGCGCATACCGCGTATTTTGAGTATGGGCATATACAGGTCGTCGGGCATTATAACGAGGATATGACCCGCATCCTTGGTGTCATATTCTATTCCCCGTATAACGTGAAAATCTCTGTATCTCGGATCTGTTTTGAGTTTGTCCCACGCCTTGCAGCCCTTGTAGCTGTTGTGGTCTGAAATCATAAATCCGTCATAGCCCAGCGTCATAAATTTATATACATATTCCTGAACGGAAACCTTAGAGTCCAGTGAGCCTTCTTTGGTGTGGCAGTGTAAATCAAATTTCAATATTCTCGCCTCTAATCATTTAAATATTGCTCTTAATATTATATTATTCCTAAAATAGTATTATTTCAATAACAAAAAAACAAATTTATTTATCAAGAAGAAATTCCCTAAGCTTCCTTGCGGCTATGCTTTCGGGCAGGTCCTTTCGTTCCAGCAGATATATGTGCCTTTCGGGGAGACTGTCAGACAGAGATATCCGGAATATGTCCTCTGCACTGCCTGCCAGCTTTTCGGGATAAAATCCAAGCCCCAGATTATGCTGCACCATAGGTAGAATCTGGTCCATTGTAGCCACCTCTATATCGGCGTGAAGCTGTACTCCTTTTTCGAGAAAAAAGCTGTTGTAAAGCTGTCTTGTGCCGGTCTTTTCCGAAAGAAAGATAAAGGGCAGCTTAGACAGAGCCTCCAAGGAATGAAGATTCTTTGCAAGATGATAATACCGGTTTCCGCATATAAGGCACTCTCTGAATGTCATAAGAGTATGACTTCTGATTGAAGCAGGTATACTGGCAGGGCTTGTTATTACAGCTATATCGGCAAGTCCGCTTTTTATTTCATCTGTTGCCTGCGGTGAGGTCTGATTTGAAATTTTAAGCTGCACATTGGGGTACTCGCTGTGGAAAGCCTCCAGTCTGTCTAGGAGAAACAGACGCAGCGCGCTGCCGCTGGCGGCTATGGTTACTATGCCTCTGTCAAGTCCCTGATCTTCTTTTAATTCAGCTTCTCCGAGACTAAGCTGCGTATATGCGGCTGAAACCCGCGAATAAAGCTTCTCGCCCTCGGGAGTCAGGGCTATTCCTCTGTTTGAGCGGACAAAAAGCCTGCAGCCCAGCTGTGCTTCAAGGTTGTTGATGCACCTTGTAATATTGGGCTGATTGTTATTAAGCGCTGCCGCAGCTTTTGTAAAGCTTTTGTATGTGGCTGCAAAATAGAATATACGGTAATAGTCAAAGCTTATCACAGCAAACCTCCATATAAATATTATATAGTTAATATATTAAATATACTTTTTACATATCATTTCTACAAAAGTATAATACAGATGAGGTGAAAAAGCAATGGGCGGTGAAAAAAAGAAAAGACAGATGTCGGAAGCTTTTGTAACGAGTATTTTTCTTGCTTTGTCGGGAGGGCTTCAGGACGCATACACATATTGTATCAGAGACGGTGTGTTTGCCAATGCGCAGACGGGAAATGTCGTGCTGATGAGTCAGTATCTGATGCAGGGAAATTTCAGTATGGCGGGGCATTATGCCGTGCCGCTTTTGAGCTTTGCCTTTGGCGTTTTTGTTGCAGAAAAGCTTCAGGCGCGTTTTAAATATGCCTCAAAGCTTCACTGGAGGCAAGGGCTTTTAGTGCTTGAAATCGTATTGCTGGTTTTTGTAGGGTTCCTGCCCGAAACCCTGAATGTTACAGCCTCCTCTATTGTATCATTTGTCTGTGCAATGCAGGTTCAGGCCTTTCGTAAGGTAAACGGATACTCCTACGCCAGCACCATGTGTATAGGCAATATGAGAAGCGGAGTCGCCGCATTATCGGCCTTTCACAGGGATCGCAAAAAAGAACAGCTCAGAGAAGCCCGCCACTATTTTGGCGTAATAGGATTTTTCGCAGCAGGCGCGGCAATAGGAAGTATGCTGGTACCGATAGCAGGTATTGCGACAATATTTGTTTCTGCTGTTTTTCTGTCTGTAAGCTTCGTTATTATGTTTTTAGACTAAAAAAACGGTACTGCATTTTCGCAATACCGATTTTTATTTGCTTAATTCTCATGCGGGTCAGTTGCTATTACCGCCTGTATTACCTTGTTTGCCACAGCGCCTGCGACAACACTTCCGTAGCCGCCGTTTTCGACAAGCACGATGAAAGCGTAAGGATAACCCTTGTTCTTTATAAATCCTGTAAACCACGAGTTTGGAGCCTTGCCGCCGCCAACCTCCGCAGTACCGGATTTTGCATAGATGTCAAGCCCCGGGAAGTTGCTCTCGCCGTAGGTCTTTTCAACGTTGTTTTTCATCATGGACTGCATTTCAAGTGCAGTATCTTCTTCGATCAGAGTTCCCGTATTCTTTGTCTTGTATATTCCTGCGGGAAGTCCTATCTTGTATTTGACTGTAGATATTATTCTCGGTTCTGCCGCACTGCCGCCGCCTGCAATAGCTCCAACGAATCTCAGATAAGAGCAGGGATTTATCAGATCTTCGTACTGTCCTATGCCGGCCCATGCGAGAAATACATTGTTGTCTTCGGGAAAACTGAAACTGCCGGCGGCTGTCTGTATACCATTTACATCTACAGATTTGTTCAGCTTGTATTTATCAACATATTCCTGAAGTGTTTCGGCACCTACATCCTGGGCAAGCTGTGCAAATGCTCCGTTGCAGGAGTTTGCCAGTGCGTCATAGAAATTCTGATGTCCATGTACCATAGGGCAGGTGATGGTGTCAGAGCCGTAAACAGCTTTGCCGGTGCAGGTATATTCCCAACTGTCCAGATTGCTTCTGTTTTCGATTACGGCAGAGGCGGTTACCAGCTTGAATATAGAGCCGGGCACTATTGCCGAGGAAAAGAATCTGTTCATATACAGCCCCGATGTATCATCGCTGCTTACAGCAGGAGGATTTTCGGGGTCGAAATTAGGCGAGCTTACGAGGCAGAGTATATCTCCGGTTTCATAGTTATATACGCCTACGGTACCGCTTCTGCCGGCAAGAGCCTCATTGGCAGCCTTGCATATGTCAGCGTCTATAGTCAGATAAAGATCGCGGTTTCCCGAATCATAGACCCCCGTAATTATATTGTATCCCACCAGCTTGCTCTGAAATGCGCTTTCGGCAGAGCTGCTGATGCTTCTGTTTCGGTCGCCTACCGTATGCACCGTAGCGCGCCTTATGGCAGCATCGTCATTGTAGTTAATGCCGTCTTTGGTGTTTTCGGCAAGCTTTGTGCCGTTTACATCATATATCGTACCTGTCGTCAGGTTGCCGTCCTTATATATATGCTGATTGGCAGGATATGAGGCCCATGTACTGCCTTTGACTGCAAATTCAGCTATAAATATGCCTAGTCCGATGACAAGAACGGCAGCGCACAGCAGACAGAGTATCGCTCTTTTCTCCAGTTTTTTCATCTCTGTAACCCCCTAGAATAAATCGTCCCAGTTTTTGACTTCCTGAACCTCAGGCTCTGAATATATGTCCTCGTTTTCAAGAGGAGCGGCTCTGTATATGTCTATATCCTCCGCAGGCTGAAACTCGTTTTTCTTTGTCAGCCGCACCGCAAAGCTTGCATTCTGCCTTGTGTCCGCCGCCTTGAGAAATGCCAGAAGCCCCCATGACACCAGCATGCTGGAGCCTCCGTTTGAAACAAACGGGAATGTAACTCCTGTAAGCGGCAGCAGGTCAACCGAGCCGAAAACGTTTAAGATTGTCTGCATCAGAAGCATTGTCATTGCAGAGCAGGCCGCAATCGTATAGAATGTGGAACGCCCCGCCATTATGGACTGTACCGCAAACACCGAAAGCGTTACTATGGAGAGTACGGCAAGTGAGGATATTATGAGTCCCCATTCCTCTGTAAGCACTCCGAAAACAAGGTCGGTGTCGGATGCAAATACCTGATTGAGCCAGCCGCCTCCAGCGCCGACTCCCACAAGACCTCCGCTGGCGGAGGCAACCATGGTTCTTGTCTGCTGGAAGCCCGCTGCATCTGCATATTCCCATACGTGTCCCCACGCGGAAAATCTGTCTGCTATGTACGGCTTGAATTTAAGCATAAGCAGAACGCCTGTTGCGGCTACCGCCACGATGAGTATAAGTTTTGAAAAGTCGCCCGAACGCAGGAATGATATGACAAGGAAGGTCACAAAAAAGATTGCGGCGGTTCCGAAGTCACTCATAAGCGCCAGCGCGCCTAGACAGAATATTGAAAGCCCTATAAACAGGGTCAGGTTTTTTCTTGTAAAAAGCTCATTAAGCGTTGCAGCTCCGGCATAGATAAATGCTATCTTTACAAACTCCGAGGGCTGTATTGACGTAAATCCGAGATTAATCCAGTTCTGCGCTCCGTATTCGGACGTACCGAACACCAGATTTACAAGCAGCAGCAGTACGGCTGCGCCTATCATAAATATGCGTATGCCCTTTGCCCTGTTTAAATCCCGCAGGTACCAGCACAGGGCAAGAAATATCATCAGCCCCAGCAGTATTGCTATGAGCTGCTTGAATACAGATTCGGGCGCTGCGGAGGCTGTAACCGCAAGACTGAGTGTCGAAAGGAAAAATGCAATAAGTTCCATTTCAAAGCCTATCCTGCGAAGCGAGCGCATAAACAGGAAATATGCCCACATAACAACGCATAGCCCCAGCATACACAGCGGCAGCGCCGAAGGGCAGTCCTCACCCAGTGAAATGACAAGCTGCAGCGCGGTCAGTATCTGAAAAATGCTCAGTGCCGCAAGACACGTCCATGGTGAAAGGGGCTTTGATTTTTCCATTCTGTAGTTGGTGTTGTTTCTCTGCTCCTCAAGACTTATAGGGAACAGTGTAAGCTGCTCCTCGCCTATGGAGATAACGTCGCCTATATTTACAATGGCAGATTTGCGGCGCATTCGCTCGCCGTTTATATAGGAGCCGTTTTTGGAGGCCATATCCGTATAGGTCCAGCTGCCGTCATTGTTTCTTATCAGCGTGGCGTGATTTCTTGAAACGCTCATGCTGTCAAGCACCACATCGCAGCTTGAGGCTCTGCCTATTACGTTTTCCCAGTGGCTCAGCGGCGTGGAATTGCCGGTTTCGTCCTGAACATAGGCCCATATTTCAGACGGATTTTTGGATCTCAAAAGTGAAATGATTGCGTGAAGCAGCACATAAACCGCTATGGCAACAAAGACCCATCTGAATATTGTGGTAAGCAGGTGCGCTGCGGCAGGAATTTTGTCAAAAAATCCTGCTATGGCTCCGGCCACTGCGCCTGATTTCTCTGTCGATACTTCTAAAAAACTCATTCTCTGTTCTCCCTTTACCTGAGCCTTATGGATACCTCTCCCGTTGTCAGCGCTTCCCTTGTGCCGTCAGGGTATCTTACTATAAGGGCTCCGTTGCTATCAATATCCTCCGCAAAAGCAGCGACAGGCTCTCTGCCCGTCTTTATAACATTGATATTTTTACCTATAACCATTGAACTCTGTCTGTATTCATCTATAAAGTCTCTTGCCTCAATATTTGAGGCGATATCCAGAAGCTGATTTACAACCTCTGCGGCAAGAGCGTTTTTGGAATAGCTGCCGGGTATGCCGCCTGCAATTCCCTGTATTTCATCGGGGAAATCCTCGCAGGAGCAGTTGATGCCTATTCCTACAACTATATTTGTAATCTGTCCGCTTTCAAAGTCTGTGATGGCCTCTGTGAGTATGCCGCATATTTTTTTGCCGTCAAGATAAAGGTCGTTAACCCATTTTATCTGAGGGCGAACGCCGCATATGGTCTGTATCGCTCTGCTTACCGCAACCGAGGCTGCGGCGGTGATAAGCACTGCCTTTGATATATCAAAATCGGGCTTTAGTATCACCGAGAGATATATCCCCTGTCTTTCAGGTGAGTAAAAGCTTCTGCCGAGTCTGCCTCTGCCGGCGGTCTGATGTCCGGCAACTGCGCAGGTACCGTGGCAGGCTCCCTCCAGTGCAAGGGCTGCGGCTCTTTTGTTGGTGGAATCCGTACTCTGGAAAAAATACAGCGGAGTGCCGCTTTTGAGATACAGCTCGATGCCCTCCTTTGAAAGCATACTGCTGTCCTCGCGGAGCATATATCCCTTGTTGGTAACGGCGTCAATGCTGTAGCCCTCGTTTTGAAGCGCGCGCATTGCTTTCCATATCGCTGTTCTCGAAACCTTGAGAGAGTCAGCCATTTTTTCGCCTGACAGAAAAACGCCTCTGTTTTCTTCAAGCAGCTTTAATACATTGTTTTTTACAGACATAAGTTTAACCATCCTTTATATCTCATATATTAACCTTTTTTGGCCTCAAGGTCAATAAGTCAGGGAAACCCGGCTGCTGTGCGGTCGCAAAAAGCTGTTTTGCGCAGAAATTTTTAGTGCTGTAAATGTAATTTGTATGAAAAGTATGTGATAATTGAAAATTAGTTTGAAATAACTGCACTTTTTATATATAATATTAAGGGTAACTGTAAATCATAAAATATGAAGAACAATATTAGAATAAATGACCGTTTACAGGGCTTTAAATAAATCGAAAAAATTTTGTAGAAGGAGAGATTAATATGGCATTTACAGAAGAAGTTGGCATAGACCTTGGGACCGCGAACGTCCTGGTGTATATAAAGGGTAAGGGGATTGTTTTAAACGAGCCCTCAGTAGTTGCAATCAACAGAGATACAGATGAGATACTTGCGGTAGGCGAAGAAGCCAGACTGATGCTGGGAAGAACTCCTGCCAACATCATTGCGGTAAGACCTCTCAGAGACGGCGTTATCTCAGACTATGACGTTACTGAGAGAATGCTCAAATACTTCATCAGAAAGAGCTGCGGCACAGGCAGATTTTTCAGACCTAAAATCATGGTATGCGTGCCTAGCGGTGTTACCGAGGTTGAGAAGAGAGCAGTAAGAGAAGCAGCCACACAGGCAGGCGGCAAGACAGTATATCTGATGGAAGAGCCGGTTGCTGCAGCTATAGGCGCAGGCATTGATATTTCAAAGCCTGACGGCACTATGGTTATAGATATAGGCGGCGGTACTACAGACATTGCCGTTATCTCACTTGGCGGTATCGTTGCCAGCGAGTCAATCAAGATGGCCGGAGATAAATTCGACGATCATATTGTAAGATATATGGCCAAGGAGCACAATCTATATATAGGTGAGCGTACAGCTGAGGAACTCAAAATGAACATCGGTACGGCTTATCCGAGAGAAGAAAGCATTACTATGGAGTGCAGAGGCAGAGACAGAGTTACGGGACTGCCTAAGACCGTAGAGATAACCTCCGAGGAAATGATGAACGCACTCAAAGAGCCTCTTGACGCTATAGTAGAGGCTGTTCACATCGTGCTTGAGCAGACTCCTCCTGAGCTTGCTGCCGATATCAGCACAAGCGGTATTACAATTACAGGCGGCGGAGCGCTTCTTTACGGTATAGATAAGAGAATACAGGAGTCAATAGGCATTGAAGTTAAAATTGCCGAGGACCCTAAAGAATGTGTTGCAAAGGGAACAGGCGAATCCTTAGAAGAAATCGAAAAGCTTGAAAACAATGCAATGAACAAGAGAAAAGCATATATCTAGAAAAAAGCTCTCGTTAAGAGAGCTTTTTTAAAAAACAGGAGTAAAAATGAAATTAGAACTTATAGCTACGGCAACTTTTGGACTTGAGGCTGTAGTAAAGCGTGAAATAGAGGCGCTTGGCTACAAGATAATCAGGTCGGAGGACGCCAAGATAACATATATGGGAGATGAGCGCGCAATAGCCAGGTCAAACCTGTGGCTTCGCAGCGCCGACAGAGTTCTTCTCAAAATGGGAGAATTCAAGGCTCTGGAATTTGAGGACCTGTTTCAGCAGACCAAGGCTATTGCATGGGAGAATATAATTCCTGCAGACGGCAAATTCACAGTCACAGGAACCTCTGTCAAATCCAAGCTTCACAGCGTGCCTGCGTGCCAGAGCATAGTCAAAAAGGCCATAGTCGAAAGGCTGGGCTCATTTTACTGCATTGACCGGTTTGAAGAAACGGGAGCGGAGTACACAGTTAAAGTCACAATACTAAAGGACAGAGTGACTCTTACAATAGACACTTCAGGGACAGGACTTCACAAGAGAGGCTACAGAGTCTGTGATGTTGCGGCTCCGATTAAAGAAACTCTTGCCGCGGCTATGGTGCAGCTGTCGTTTTGGAAAGCGGGCAGGCTGCTGGTGGATCCCTGCTGCGGTTCGGGCACCATACCTATTGAGGCTGCAATGATAGGCAGGAACATAGCGCCGGGACTCAACCGTAAATTTGCATCACAGGAATGGGACATTATCCCGCCTGAGATCTGGAAGGAAGAGCGAAAGGCGGCTTTTGAGGCCATAGATTATGATGCGGACATCAGAATAGAGGCTTCGGATATAAGCGGGAGGGCTGTTGAGGCTGCCATTGAAAACGCCGCAGAGGCGGGAGTGGACGACTGCGTAGAGTTTAAAAAGATGGATATGGCAAGGCTTACGGCAGAGGAAGAGGGCGGCATAGTCATAACCAATCCGCCGTATGGTGAGCGTATAGGTGAGAAAAAACAGATAGAAGCCATTTACAGCGCCTACAATGAATTTTACAGAAAAAATCCCACATGGTCGCTGTTTATGGTTACAACAGATAAAGAGGTCGAAAACAAAATTTTCGGCAGGCCTGCGGACAGAAGACGCAAGCTGTACAACGGCAGACTGGAAGTGTGCTACTATCAGTTCCACGGTCAGAAGCCGGGCAGGAAACAAGAGAAATAAAAGCAAAGGAGAAAAGCTATGGCAGTAAATTTAAAGGGAAGAAACTTTTTAACACTAATGGATTTTACACCGGAGGAAATCAGATATATGCTGGATCTTGCTCACGACCTTAAATCAAAAAAGAGAGCAGGAATAAGAAACGAAGTATTAAAGGGCAAGAATATAGTTCTGCTGTTTGAAAAAACCTCCACAAGAACAAGATGCTCATTTGAGGTTGCCTGCCTTGACGAGGGCGCTCATGTGACATTTCTTGACTCAAAATCCTCGCAGATGGGCAAAAAAGAGTCTATTGCTGATACAGCAAAGGTACTGGGCAGATTTTATGACGGTATCGAATACAGAGGCTTCAGCCAGGAGGTTGTAGAGGAGCTTGCCGCAAATGCGGGAGTGCCTGTATGGAACGGCCTTACAGATGTTGACCACCCTACACAGATACTTGCGGATATGCTTACAATAGAGGAGCACATTGCAAAGCCTCTTTCCAAGGTCAAGGTTGTATTTGTAGGCGATGTCAGAAACAATATGGCTTATGCGTGGATGTACGGCTGCGCCAAAATGGGTATGCACTTTGTGGCATATGGTCCTAAGGAGCTGGCTGATCAGGTTGACAGTGATGTGCTTGCAAGAGCGCGCGCCGTTGCCGAAACCACAGGCGCGGTTATCGAGGTGAGCACAGATGAAGCCTGCCTCAAAGGAGCAGACGTAATTTATACGGATATATGGGCTTCAATGGGTGAAGAGGATCAGATACCTGAGAGAGTAAAGCTTCTTACGCCTTACAAGGTTACAGGAGAAATGATGGACAGGACTGAAAACCCTGACGCTATATTCCTGCACTGCCTGCCATCTTTCCATAACTTTGAGACAACCATGGCAAAAGAGCAGATGGAGCTGGGATATGATATCAGAGAGGTGACTGACGAGGTGTTTATGTCAAGACAGTCCAAGGTGTTTGACGAGGCCGAAAACCGGATGCACACCATCAAAGCCGTGATGGCGGCTACGCTGGGCTATCAGAAGTAACTGCGTCTCTCTCAGCACAATATGCACAGGCCCGGTCGTTTCCGAACGATCGGGCTTTTTGTTTCTGTCTCCCGTTTTGGTCTGCCGGAGGCTCCCCTGCAAAGGGTTCTGGCCGCGCGGGAAAATTTTCCATTCTCCGAAAGCGTTGCAATTACAGTTGAAAATCCGTTGCAAAACCCATATACTAAAAGGGTAATGCACTGGAAAAGGAGGGAGACTATGGGCGGAGGACATCTTTCCCGGCCGGACTTCGGGATGCCGCAGCCGGACCCGGACCACCCGCTGACCGAATTCTATCTGCTGCTGCAGCACGGGCTGGACAAGGCGGGTGTTTTCCACCTGCCTGCGCTCTATGCCAGCTTCCGGGCACCGGCCCGGCGCATCTATGCCGACGAGGCCGC
>ERZ857745.2399-NODE-2399-length-20267-cov-3.753315_pt1 | contig 20267 bp, 15 predicted proteins | sample MGYA00519699_ERZ857745 | MGnify/ENA primary metagenome ERZ857745 (study PRJEB31778, sample SAMEA3449357) | human gut metagenome | biome: human gut; feature: human-associated habitat; material: faeces | place: United Kingdom | collected 2010/2012 ...
ATCCGCATGCGTTTTGGTGTGGGTGGTCTTACAAAGCCGATGTGCGACCTTCTGATCAATGGTCAGGTAGATGCACTTCTGGATACACAGGACTTTGACCTTGCAGCCGTAGAATCTGTAAAAGATCTGCATCATTTCCGGATCAGTGCAGGTGAGTATGCGAACCCGTTCAACAAGGGTGCAGTTGTCAATAAATTGGACTTCGTAATTCTTGCAGCTCTGGAAGTTGACGTACACTTCAACTGTAACGTTGTTGTAGATTCTAATGGTATGATCACAGGAGCGCAGGGTGGACATCCGGATACAGCAGCCGGAGCAAAATGTGCCATCGTTATCGCACCGCTTCTTCAGGGAAGAACACCGGCAATCTGTACAGACGTAACAACCGTCACAACACCGGGAGAAAGTGTAGACGTTGTCATCACAGATTATGGTATTGCAATCAATCCGAAGAGACAGGATCTGATCGAAGCAATGAAAGATGTAGACCTTCCGTTTAAGACCATCGAAGAATTACGTGATATCGCTTACTCTATCGCGGGGGAACCACAGAAGGTACAGTTTGGAGATCGTGTTGTCGGTGTCATTGAAAGCCGTGACGGTACCATCATGGATGTTGTCCGTCAGATCAAGCCGTTTGAATTTGATGATTAAATTCTGATCAGAAAACTTACAGGTTATTGGCAATTGGATATAAAAGGAGAACCGTATGAGAAAGAACCAGGCAGTAGAGAAAGCAGAATACTTTGCAGAATCGATTGGCCGGATGGCGTATCAGGCGCTGCTTGAGGAAGTCTATACGGTTCCCAAACCGGGGCTTGTAGATCCGTATTCCTGTGGTGCCCACACTGATATGGATGTGCAGACCTTTGAAAGAAGTGCAGAGGCGTTGTATCCGTGGTTTGTTAGAATGGCATACCAGGGATATCAGCTGACCTGTACGCCGGAAGATCTTTTCCGTGAAATCCGTAAGACCGGAATGCTTGCGGAGGAAGCCATGTATCGGGCAACCGGACATGTGAATACACATAAAGGGATGATCTTTACCCTTGGAATATTCAGTGCGGCAGCGGGAAGATGTATCCAGGAAGACGGAACGGTTACTTTACAATCCATCCTTCGGATGGAGCAGAAGATGACTGCCAGGATCTTAAGAGCCGAAATTGAGATGTTGGGAAAGGAACCTGCGAAAAGTAACGGTGAGAAAAATCTCGTACAATACGGGACTACAGGGATTCGCGGGGAAGCGCTTGCCGGATATCCATCTGTTTTTCATATTGCGCTTCCGGTACTGGAGGATGGACTTTTGCGGGGAATGGAGTGGAATCGGATCAAATTACAGATCCTTTTTGCACTGATGAGCCGGGTGCAGGATTCCAACATTTTATCGAGAAAGAATCCGTCAGTACTCTATCAGGTACAGATGGAAGCGATGCAGTTTCTGGAGGAAGGCGGAGCCTACTCAGAAGATGCGTTAGACAAACTGATCCGCATGGATGCGGATTATATAAAGCGTGGTATCAGCGCGGGTGGGTGTGCCGATTTACTTGCCACCTCACTGTTTCTTGCGATGCTGTGCAATAAAATTCCAAACGAGAACGGGGCAATCCTGAACCTCTTTCCAGTTGTAAAATAGAGCGTATAATAACTGAGAACGGGAATCAAATTTTCTGCCATGAATATGGACTGCACCAGACTGGTGAGGAATAAAAAAGATGACTTTTCACAAATGAGCGGGTGAAAAGTCGTCTTTTTCATTAGGAGAAGATTCCGGATGGAGCCTCTTCTTGATGAAAAGGTCGTTTACGGAACAAAACGGTATCCCAGTCCGCGGATTGTCAGGATATACGCCGGATTCTGTCTGTCGTCCTCGATCTTACCACGAAGCCTGTTGATGTAGACCATGATCGCATTGTCATCAACGGCAACCGTATTGCCCCAGACATGCTCATAGATCATATCCTTGGTGAAAACCTGCTGCGGATGCTTCATAAAAAGCAGAAGAAGTGTAGACTCCTTGGAAGAAAGGATAAGTTCTTCGCCATTTTTGTAAAAACGCATGGTTGTGGTATCATAGCTGAATGGACCGCATTCCAGAGTATCGGAATTGTCGAGTACCAGATTCTTGTTGCGGCGGATCAGTGCTTTTACTTTGGCACCAAGTACAAGCGGTCGGAACGGCTTGGTGATATAATCATCCGCTCCAAGTGAAAGCCCGTACAGAGAATCATAGTCTTCATTACGTCCGCTGACGATCATAACCGGAGTACTGATCCCCTGGTTGCGAAGCCGTTTGATGACCTCAAATCCCTCCATATCTCCCAGCATGATATCCATAAGGATCAGGTCAAATGTATGATTTTTCAGGATGGACAGAGCATCCATGCCACAGTTTACTGTTGTTGTTTCCAGCTCATTGCTGTGCATTACCTTTTCCAGCAGCTTACAGATTGCCGGATCATCATCTACGATCAGTATTTTGTCAGCCATTGAGGCAACCTCCCAAAAGTAATAATTTCAATAAAATTCTATACAACTTATAAAAAACATTATAATATTAGAAAGAGAACAAGTCAATTGATAACAAACCGGGGACGAGAATATATGAAGAAAAACAAAAAGACACTGATTGCTGCGATTCCACTTTTTTTAATCGTAATTCTTGTATTTGCAGGATTTGGTGTCTGGAAAAAGTACAGAGATACTTTGATGCAGAACCAGGAGGAACAGATGCTCCTGACAACCAGAATCCTGAGTGAAAATATGGCGATGTCCGCAGAGGAATATGAGGAAAGTTTAAGCTTTCTTGCGAAAACAGCAGAGAACAGACCGCAGGATGAGGCAAAACAACTATATCGGGAATTTATAGACACACAGACCAGTTTTATCACGAATCTGTACCTGGAAGACGAACAGGGAAAGCTTTCAGAGAGTGTCAAGGATGTACAGATTGTAAGTTCACAGCTGCTCACTCAAAGCTCGGCAAAGAATAGCATTTATATGGAAAAAGATATAGGTGGGAAAATCTATAATGTATATAAGCGTGTTTTGAAGGATGGGAGAAAAATCTGTCTGATGATCGATGCGGAAAAATATTATCAGAAACTGATTTCGGGAATTCACATCGGAACGAATGGATACATTGTTGTCAAAGATGCAGAAGGAACGATCATCATGCATCCGAAGAAAGAACAGTGGGGAATTCCGGTTATTGCAGGAAGGAAGAAAATGTATCCGGATCTGGATTACTCCAGTCTGGAGAAGATGATTGAGGATCAGAAGAAGAGAAAAGAAGGTATTTCTCATTATTATTCGTATTGGTGGACAAATGAAGAACGTCCGAGAGTACAGAAAATCAGTGCATATTCTCCGGTTCAGATCGGAGACAGCTTCTGGGTAGTCAGTGCGGTGATCGACTACGATGATCTGTACGAACCGATAGCTGAAGGTTTCTTGAAAATGGTATGTATTTTTGTTGGTATTTTGTTGGCTGCCGGTATTGCGGTTGTCTTATTTGGCAGAGTGATGCGTGATATGAGAAGAGCTGTGCGGGAGATCAATGATCTGAAAGAACTGAATGAGCAGTTGGAAAAAATGCATCGGAGTGAGCAGAGTATCGCACATCAGCAAAGACTTCAGATCATGGGAACTATGACAGGTGGTATCGCACATGAATTCAATAATTTTCTGACTCCGATCATGGGATATGCAGAGCTTCTGATGATGGAACTTCCGGAAGGATCAGAAGAACAGGACAGTGCAAAAGAAATTTATGAGGCTTCGGAAAAAGCAAAGGATGTAGTGCGCCAGATTTCGTCCCTGAGTCGAAAGAATGTAGAGACCGTTTATAAAAATATTTCGATAAAGAAATTCATGACGCGTGCAGAAAGGATGATGGAATCTGTCTGTACGCCTCTGATCCATATGGAAAGTGAGTTTCGGGTAGATGATGAAATGATCCTTGGAAATGCGACACAGCTGAACCAGGTGCTTTTAAATGTCTGCGTTAATGCGGTGCATGCGATTGGAAAAAATCAAGGAAATATCAGAATATCCTGTCGTTCAGAAGAAAAAGAAAAACTGGCTCAGGGAGTGATTGAAAAGCTTTCGGATGTATGGAAAAAGTATATCCATATCCAGGTGAAAGATAATGGGTGTGGAATGGATAAAGAGACGCTGCGTCAGATTTTTGATCCATTTTTCACAACGAAAAAAGGGGGAGAGGGTACCGGACTTGGACTGGCACTTGCGGAGCAGATTATTACTTCACATAAGGGATATATTTATGCAGAGAGCAAAAAAGGAGAAGGAAGTACCTTTCATATCTACCTTCCGGTACTGGATACAGAGCATATGCCACAGATTGTGCAGAATATTCCCAGAAAGGATTATCGGATCGTGGTGGCAGATGACAATGCAAAGGTATTGCAGCTGCTGAAAAAGAATTTTGAGAAGATCGGGATCCAGATTCAGACCTGTATGAAAAGAGAAGAACTGCAAAAATGTCTGGAACAGCAGCAGGCAGATGTGCTGGTAGTAGACGAGACGATGGAGGATTGCAGTGGAGTGGATTTCTGTATGTCGCTTGCAGGCAGATATCCGGACATGCTGAAGCTTATTATTATTGATGGAGTCAGCCGTGAGATGGCAGAGGCCCGGCAGAAAGGAATCATTGACGGATATGTAGAAAAACCGGTATCGGATACCGCGATTCTTGAGGCAATTCGGAATTGTGCCAGCCAGCCGGTATAAGAAAAAAGACGCAGATATCTGTAAGGTGTAAGATAAGACAAACCCAACCTTAATACTTTTAAAGATTTACCTTAACAAAATGTAAGGAGGAATCTGTAAGAGTGTAAGGTTGGGTTTTTATAATGGAATCATCAAATAAATGGTACGAAAAAGTACCCGTACAAAAGGAAGGAGAAAATGCCATGAGTGAAGCAATGCTTGCCTTATTGGGATTTGCAACCATCATTATTGTGATTGCGTTGCTCTTAAGAAATGTAACGGTACCGGCTCTTGCATTTGTCAGTGTATCAACTGTAACAGGTGCGATCCTTGTAGCAACCGGAACATTTACGATTGAAGAAATGGGGGAATTTGTAACAGCCGGTGTATCAGGAGTACATGGTACTGCAGCACTGTTTATCTTCTCTGTACTTTTCTTTGGAATTATGACAGATGTAGGAATGTTCGACAAGATCATCAATGCATTGATGAAGAAAGTCGGAAGTAATGTAGTCGGTGTTGCCATGATGACCTGTATCATTGCTATGATCGGACATCTGGATGGAGGCGGTGCCTCTACATTCCTGATCACAATTCCGGCAATGCTCCCGGTTTACAAACGTCTGAATATGAGACCGACAACTCTGATGCTCATCTGTGTATCTGCAATGGGTGTTATGAACCTTCTGCCATGGGGCGGACCGACAATGCGTGCGGCTACTGTCCTTGGAATTGAACCAAATGCACTGTGGAAACAGATCATTCCAATGCAGGTTGTAGGTATTTTTATTGCACTTGGAACAGCATTTATCTGGGGAAATATCGAAAAGAAGAGAGGTGCGGGCACTTCTTCAGCAGAAAAGATCGAGTATGGCGGAATTGAAGATGAAGCCGTAACAGATGATGAAAAGAATGAGCTTGCAAGACCGAAACTCTTTGTATTCAACGTGATCGTAACACTGGTAGTGATCGTAAACCTGGTTCTTGCAAAGGTACCGTCTTACTACATCTTTATGGTAGGATGTGCAGTAGCACTTTTTGTAAACTACCCGGGTGCAAAAATGCAGGGTAAGATTATTAAATCCCATGCAGGTCCGGCACTTACCATGGCATCTACGATTCTTTGTGCAGGTGTATTCCTTGGAGTTATGCAGCAAACAGAGATCATGACTCATATGGCTAATGTACTTGCAAACGTGGTTCCACAGTCTATGGGAAGATTTTTACCGCTTATTGTAGGCCTGGTATCAGTACCGCTTACACTGATGTTTGATACCGATTCTTTCTTCTTCGGAATGCTTCCGGTACTGATCGGAATCGGAAACGAATTCGGTGTAAATCCGGCACATATTGCCATTGCAATGGTTGTTTGCCGTAACTGTGCAACTTTCATCAGCCCGGTTGTTCCTGCTACTTTCCTTGGAACCGGACTTGCCGGTGTGGAGATCAAAGATCACATCAAGAACAGTTTCTTCTGGATCTGGGGTGTAAGTATTATCTGTCTGATCTCAGGTATAATTCTTGGAGTTATCAAATTCTAGTTAGATAAATAAAAAGATCCTGTATTTCATGTGATTTGTACATGGAGTACGGGATTTTTTTGGATATGCATATAAAATGGTCTGATGATTGAAATGCAACGAAAGTGCTCGAAAATGTTATGCGGGGTATAAGATTTCAGGAAAATGTGATAGAGTTATTTTACTTCGATTTAGTTCTAAAATCGAAAAAGTATCTAATTAACCATAATCAGAAGGTATCTCATTTTCGGTGCTCAATTTTCGAGTAAACTCCCGACAATGAACAAAGCAAAAGAAAATATAGAAGTATGGGAGTTTGCCTTTACAAAGGATGACAGTATGTTAAAATATTTATAGTAGAAAAGTCAGAATGAAACTGGGATCATCCAGTGGATGCGATTTATGAGCGGAAAGAACAGAAAGGATTTTGCAAAGATGGCAGAGCAAAATGAATATATTAAAGAAGCTTATGAATGTCTGGAGAAGATGAGTGCAGATGAAAGAAAAAGAAGAGAATACGAAGAAAGACAAAAAATTTTGTGGGATCATAATTCGTTTATGAAAAGTGCAAAAATAATTGGGATGCGAGAAGGTCGTGAAGAAGGACGTAAAGAAGGACGTAAAGAAGGGCGTAAAGAAGGTCGTGAAGAAGGGCGTAAAGAAGGGTACAGGGAAGCATTAGTTTCAATTGTTATAAAAAAATTGCAAAAAGGGATGTCAGCAGAGGAAATTGCAGATTTCCTGGAAGAGGATGTCTTGACGATACAGAGAATCTATGATATTGCCAATACCTATGCACCGGAATATGATATAGAAAAAATAGTACAAAAGTTGGAAAACACATCGGGAATGAAACAAAAGTAAGAAAAGAGTAAGTCAAATCAGATAGATGAGTGATTTGACTTACTCTTTTTTCGCATGTAATTAGTTGTTGTTCACTTATAAAGCAAAACACCATATGAGGATGCCCTAAGGCATATGCCTTAGTATGAGGAATGTTTTACTTCAAAATTTTCCGCAAAATACAAGTAATAATTCCCACCACGCAGAATGGAAAATATGCCGGGTAAAGAGAACCAAATACCAGGATACCGCCTCGGATACCGGTCAGCAACTGAACATCAGCAGGAATTGCAGCTGCGGCTAGACTGAAGAGGTAGGACAGAACATATACCAGGACAAAATAAGTAAGTCCGCGTCCGGTTCCGTGCCGGATGCCACTTAATGTGAAAAAGAACGTAGACAGCATCCAGATCAGCATAACCGCTCCGACAGCCAGATAAGCAATCAGAGTAAGATCTGGATTGTTGGATGTCAGTGTATTGATATCTCCATAATCAGACAGCTGATTCCAGAATGAAAAAAAGGTAATTGCCAGGATGATGGCGGACATCAGAACCGGTGCCGGGCGAAGGATGAAAGTGGTCAGTTTCTCAGCGGCAGTACTTCCGGTGCGGGCAATATTCCGGATTGGAGCAGCCAGTTCTTCGGAAGAGGAATCGGGACGTCTGCGGGAATTTCTTCGTTCTGTCCGTCTGGCTGGTCTTTGGCGGTCATAATAAGAATCCTCTTCTTCATAATCATCGTCATAATCAGGAGCAAGTCTGTCTGTTTCATCGTAGTAGTCGTCAGTTTCATAATCGTTAAGGTAGTCTGTATCGTCATATCGGTCGTCATAATCATCCTGCCCCACAGGGATCGACGGGAGATCGCCTGTATAAGTTACTTCAAAGTTGTCATCAAAATAGTCGTCTATATTTTTTTTATTATTCATAAAACAAATACACCCTCCTTGTGCATAAGTGTATGGTAACTGTTTTGACAGTCTGTGTCAAATAAATAATGAGATGATTGTGAAATCTGAAAAATTGAAAATGGGTTAATGTAGCAAAGATGGAAAGAGAAAGAGTGGTAGGGGACATCATTCTATGGTAGAATAAATCTGGATGAAAAAATAAATGAGGACAGAAAAATATGGCGATCAATATAGCAACAAAAGCAATCCTGAAAATCCTGTCTTTTGGAGGGATTGATGTAGAAGTATCAAGGCAGCTTGCGGATCTGAAAAGACTGGATCCGATGAAAATTTTTTATAAAAAAATGGATCTGCAGGTATATAACGGCGATTATGAAGTTCCGATCCGGGTATTTTTCCCGGATGAAGCATCGTGTCTGGAAAAAGATCAGATCAAGGGACGAAAGATCATGCTTTTCCTTCACGGAGGAGGATGGGCGACTGAGCATGTGGAAAATTATGAGAGAGTATGTTCCCGGATGGCACAGGCGACGGGGCAGACTGTAGCAGCAGTAGAATACCGCCTGGCGCCTGAGCACAAGTTCCCGACCGGGCTTATGGACTGCTATGCCGTGGCAAGAGCATTGTATACGCATCCGGATACAATGCCGGAGGATATTACTCTGATTGGAGACAGTGCAGGTGGCAATCTGGCAGCTGCATTGTCCATTATGGCACGGGACCGTGGCGAATTTATGCCAAAGAGACAAATTCTGATTTATCCGGCAGTCAATAATGATTATTCAGAGAAGAGTCTGTTCTCTTCTGTAAGGGAGAACGGGCAGGATTATCTTCTGACGGCAGGCAAATTAAAAGATTATATCAATCTTTATGCAGGTTCGGAAGAGGACAAGTTAAATCCATATTTTGCACCAATTCTGGAGAAAGATCTGTCAGGACAGCCGGATACACTGATCCTGACGTCAGAATTTGATCCGCTCCGGGATGAGGGAGAAGCGTATGGAAGACGTCTTGCAGAGGCAGGTAACCGGGTGGAAGTACACCGGATCAAGGATGCACTTCACGGATATTTTGCACTGGGAATCCGGAGTCTGCATGTACAGGAAAGTTTTGAATATATCAATCATTTTCTGGAGGGGGAATAGAAAATGCCGCAGACAAATGTAAAGCACTGGAGAAGGCTGGACAATGCAGCGAAGCTTTTTCCGGCGGCGAGCAGTAAAAGGGATACCCGTGTATTCCGGTTCTACTGTGAATTGAAAGAGGATATACAGCAGGAGATCCTGCAGAAGGCGGTAGACAGGACACTGGAAAAATATCCGATCTTTCTGTCCGTGCTGCGAAAGGGACTGTTCTGGCATTATCTGGAACAGAGTAATAAAAGACCGGTTGTAAGAGAAGAGTATAAGGAGCCGTGCAGCAGCCTTTATATCCGTGATAAGAGAGATCTGCTTTTTGAAGTGACTTATTACAAAAAGAGAATTAATTTTGAGGTCTTTCATGTGCTGACGGACGGAACCGGTGCCAGTGAATTTGTACGGGAGCTGGTGAAAAATTATCTGTATCTGGCACATCATGAGGATGGACTGGAGGATGTGGTTCTGTCAGAGTATTCGGAGAGCCTTTTCGATCAGGAAGCAGATGGATTTGAAAGATATTATTCCCGCCAGGCAGACCGCAAAAAAGAGAAAAAACCGGCAGCGCATCAGCTTCGCGGAAACCGGCGTGAGCTTGGAAGCCTGCAGACGACAGAGGCAGAAATTCCGGTCGAAGAACTGAGGCATCAGGCAAAGACTTATGGTGTATCGATGACGGTATTTCTGACTGCGGTATATCTGTGTGCGATTCACCGGACAATGACAAGACGGCAGGAAAGCAAGCCGGTTGTACTGATGGTTCCGGTAAATCTGCGTAATTTCTTTCCGACCAATACAATGCTCAATTTCTTCAACTGGATCGAACCGGGATATCATTTTCAGGGTGGAAAAGAAGAGTTCACAGATGTTGTGCAAAAAGTAAATGCATGCTTTAAAGAAGAATTGACAGCGGAAAAGATGGAGAAGCGGATGAACGATTACTTTGCTTTGCAGGTGCATCCAATCCTGAAATTTGCGCCGCTGGAACTGAAAAATGTCTGTATCAATATCGGGGCGAGGACGGCAGAAAGTGATGTGACCGCTATTTTTTCCAACATGGGAATCATCCGGATGCCGGAAAGCTATGAGACGTATATCAGGTATTTTGGTGTTTATACAAGTACGCCGAAAGTAGAGCTTTGCATGTGTTCTTTCCGGGATAAGATTTATCTGGGATTTACGTCCAGATATGACTGTGATGCGATCAAGGACAACTTTTTCCAGATTCTGAAAGAGCAGGAAGTAAAGCCTGAGATCCTTGAAGTGGAGTATCCGGAAAGTGTGATGACAGAAGCGAAAGGAATGCAGATTTTCAAAATATTTACATTTCTTTGCATGATCGCGATTGTGGCGGCACTGGGAGTGGATTATAGCATTGATACGAATTTCCATCTGTCACTGTTTGTGTGCGGCGGTGCGTTCAGTATGTGGTTGGCGCTCGCAGTCGGTTTCTTCAAGCGGTACAATCTGCTGAAGAATGCCATGTGGCAGCTGATCATTGTGACAGTCGGCTGTATTATCTGGGACTGGCTGACCGGCTGGCATGGTTGGTCGATTGACTTTGTGCTTCCGGGAGTCAGTGGCTTGATTATGATTTCGATGCTGATCATATCGAGGGTGTATTACCGTCAGGCGAAGGATTATCTGGTGTACTTTGTGATGGCGGCGCTTTACGGAATGATCTTACCATTTATCTTTTTGCTGACTGGTAAGGTACGAATTGTATTTCCGTCTGTGATTTCAATTGGGATGGGCGTGCTGATGCTGATCGGACTGGTGCTTTTCAAGGGAAAAGAAATGCGTCAGGAAATGGAAAAGAATTTACATGTATAAATCGGTGGTGCCGCAAAATTATCTGGATTGATGATTTTGCGGCACCATATTTTTTGCATTTAAATATCTGACGAGTGCGGTGATCTGGATCAGAAGTTCTTCCTGATGCTTTGCATCGAGTTCTTTAAATAAAGAAAGAACTTGGAATTCAAAACGAAGCAAAGAAACAGAAGGATCCGGTTCACCAATTTCCAAAGCTTCATCTGCAGAGATGCCATACAGATTGGCAAGGGTTGCGAAAGTGGAGAGATCCGGCTCGGCAACGTTATTCTCATAACCGGACAGAGATTTTCTGTGGATACCGGTCAATTCCATCACTTGTTTCTGGGTATATTCTTTATTCTCACGGGCGTTTTTCAGAATTTTACCAATATCTTTCATGAAAATGTTCCCCCTTCAAACATAGTATAAGTTCATTATAAATGGTCAGAGCAGGAAAAAGCAATAACAATTTATTTTGATTTTTTATCGAGATAGTCTGCGAGAGATTGAAACTGAATCAAAAGCTCTTCCTGGTGGCTGGTGTCAAATTTTTGGAAAAGAGTAAGCATTTTTCGTTCGCAGCGCGAAAGGGAAAAATGCGAGGGGGGGGGGGTAGAAGTCTTAATTCCTAATACTTCATCCGCAGAAAGTTGATATAAGCGGAGTAATCTGGCAAATGTGTCAAGATCTGGTTCAGCTACACTGTTCTCATAGCCGGACAGAGTCTTGCGGTTGATACCGGTCAGTTCCATTACTTTCTTCTGAGTATAAAAATTATCTTCACGTGCTGTCCGGAGAATTTCTCCAATATGTTCCATGAGCGATCGTCCTTTCGAAGATTTCATATATAATATAAGTGAAGTGGTATGTACTATTGCTATTATATAAGAAATAGACGTTAAAAAGAGTAGAATTCTTAGAAAAAGTACTAATAAATCAAAAAGTCTTAAAATTAAAGATACACATGTGCTATCATATTCAAACTTTAATCTCTAAACTTTAATTTTTCCGCCTATGATCTCTAACGAAATAGGAATTGTGAGACTTGCGACGCCATATTTTTTGTATGCAAAAATCTGACAAGTGCGGTGATTTGAATCAGGAGTTCTTCCTGATGTTTGGGGTCAAGTTCTTTAAATAAAGAAAGAACCTGGAATTCACATTGAGGCAGAGAGTCGGAAGAAGCTTTTCCACCAATATCTAATACTTCATCGGCAGAAATACCATAGAGATTGGCAAGAGTCGCAAAGGTTGATAGATTTGGCTCGGCAACGTTGTTCTCTTAACCAGAAAGCGATTTCCTGTGGATGCCGGTTAATTCCATTACTTGTTTTGTGTATATTTTTTATTCTCACGGGCATATTTCAGAATCTTGCCAATGTCTTTCATGAAAACGGTTTCCTTTCAAATTTACTACTTTCTTATTATAAAGCACAAAGATAAGAAGATGCAATTTTGAAAACTATGGTTTTTTATCGAATTATTTATAAAGAATTTACCTATTAAAATACTGAAAAATAGGGGAAATAACATTAAAAACCCACTATTATAGTGAAAGTGTTAATAAAACATTTAATTGTTTTGAAAAAGAAAAGAAAAAATAAAATGTTTTGAAAAAAGTATGTTAAAAAGACCAGGAAGTCCTAGAAAAAGAGATAATACTGTTGACTTCTTAAAAATTAAGACTTATAATAACCAAGATAGGATACGTATGCAAAAAAGCATATAATTTTTTAAGATGAGAAAGAGAGGAAATTAGAGATGAAAAAGAGAAGAGTACTTCATCAGGCATGTGCGTTCTCTGTCGCAGTAATGCTCGTTGGAGTAAATGCTGTACCGGTTGTTGCGGCTGATAACAATAGTTCTGCTACAACTGTTGCTACAGATGAAAAAGCATTTAACATTACAGTAACTTTCAATTACTGGGATTATGCAGTGGGTGCAGACGGACAACACTTTTTAACTAAAGAGATGACGAGCGGTGATACTATCACGCCACCAACACTTACTGTTGAAGAGGGATATGAGCTCAAGGGATGGACAATTAATGATAAGTTTTTTGATGCTACTGCCCAAATGAGTTATGAGGATATTGTAAGAGCTGCTGGTACTTCAGAGTTTGTAGCTATTCAAGCAGTTATTAAACCAGTAGAGATAAAGAAAACTGCTCATGTTGCTTTCAATGTTGATCCTGAAAAAGGAAAATTTACAGACCCGGCTGGAGCTAAAGTAGTAACTTATGATTTAGATGAAACTGACGGAGACGCGCATCCTATTCCGAAAGTGGAAGCAAAAGAAGGATATGAATTTACTGGATGGCATGTTAGTGGAGCTAATGAAGCAGATTGGTTACCAGAGTCAGAAACATTTTATGTTTCAGGATTAGCATTCTATGAAAAAGACAAGAATGATGGATATGTGACATTCGAGGCGACATTCAAAGAAAAAGAAGCTGCAGTAGAGAAAAAAGATGCTGAATTACGTGTACATTACGTTGATGTAAATTCAGACAATTATATTAAAGATAATATCCAGACCATTAAAAAGAATGGTAAAGTTGGAGAAAGCGCTGAGTTTACTGCAAAAGATCTTACAATTCCAAAAGGATACGAACTTGCAGATGATAAGTGGAGTACTTCTGTAGAATATGGTAAGGATGCAGATGTTAATGTTAATGTAAAAGCTAAAGAAGAACCAGCTGAAGAAAAAACAGTAGAAGTATATTTCAATATTATTGATTCAGAAAAAGGATCATTCCCGGATTATGCACCATCAACAGTTGTTTCTTTCAAAGGTATTGCTGCAGACACAGACCAGCAGTTTGAAATTCCGGCAGTAAAAGCAAATGATGGATACAAGTTTACTGGATGGAAAGTTGAAGGCGCTGAAACACAGAATTGGGATGCAGATGCTAAAACATTTGGTGTGACAGGACTTGCACATTTCCCAGAAGGATCTAATGTTGGTTATGTAACAATTACACCTGAATTTGAAAAAGTTGAAGAAACACCGGCTGTAGCAGTAGCAAATGCAACAGTTGTAATCGATTCAGTAGCAGGATCATTCGAAGGATACGAAGGAGCAACAGAACTTCATAACGAAAACCTTCAGGAAGCAGAATACAACCTTGGATTCCTTCCGACAGTAGTAGCAAATGAAGGATATACATTCAAAGGCTGGAAAGTAACAAACAAAGCCGGCGAAGAAATCTACAACCTTGATGCAAATGCAACATCAATTTCATTCCCATACGGAGTAGCTGATGACTACACAGTAACAGCTGTTCTTGAAAAGAATGAAACTCCAGTTGATCCGGATCAGCCATCAGTTGATCCTTCAAAACCAAGTACTCCAGAAGAAAAACCGGGTACTTCAATTGAAGAGAACAAGAAAGATGACAAAACATCTACAACAGTAGCAAAAGATGACAAAAAGACAAACAAGAAGGAATCTGCTAAGAAAGCAAATGAGCAAAAATCTGATACAGTTCAGACTGGTGATCATAGCAACGTATTCGTATACGTAGCAACACTTCTTATTGCAGGTGCTGCAGCAGTTGTAGCATTCTTCAGAAGAAGAAACGCATAATCTGGTCTTAGCAATAAGCACAGATGATGTGAATTTAATCAGGTGGCTGTGAGTTCTCTCACAGCTACCTGAAGTTTATAAAGGATATTTCTATATGAATAAGCATACGAATCTAACTATCGTAAAAAGACCAAAGAAAACTCATCGTGACCGCGGGACAGAGATAGGTTCTGTTCTTGTCATACTTCTTGCATGTGTGGTGATTGGTGGAGGTATTTATTTTGTACGGCAAAATTTGAATGGGGGAAAGAATACCACACAAAAAGTTGGCGATACAATTACCATCACACCACAGAAGTTAGACAAGACGCAGTTAAAAGCATTAATTGACAACACAGAATCTATTAATACAGAGACCTATACCGATGAATCCGTAAATGAGCTGAAAGCAGCTGTAGAGAAGGGAAATACACTTTTACGTGGGGTTCCCGGACAGGATGCAATCGAAGAAACGTATATGGAAATTGTTAACGCGATCCAGGGGTTGACCAAAAAAGACACGCAGTAATGCGTGTCTTTTTTGGTTCTATATTGAAGTAATGGAAGAACAATTAACCAACTGTTCTATATTTTTTATCTACTACGTTAAGAAGTTCATATCCGTCTTCTGTTACGAGAACGAGGTCCTCGATACGTACACCGTATTTGCCTTCGATGTAGATTCCCGGTTCGATCGAGAAGATCATACCCGGTTCAGCTACGTTCTTGTTGATCGGGCTTACATCACCGTATTCATGGTCTTCCTGGCCGATGAAATGTCCAAGACGAATCTTCCAGTATTCTCCGTATCCTGCTTCGCCGATGAGATCTCTTGCCTGCGCATCGATATCACAGAAACGTACGCCTGGTTTGATGATGGCTTCTGCTTTCTCAACCGCTGTACGAACAAGGTCATGGATTGCGGCCTGTTCTTCGTCTACGCTCTTGCAGTAGAATGTTCTTGTCATATCTGAGCAATAACCGTTCCAGATGCATCCCATATCGATCAGAACGCATTCTCCGGCTTTCAAAGTTCTTGTCTCGCTTGGTGAGTGATGTTGGTCAGCAGCGTTAGCACCGAAGCATACGATCGTATCAAAGCTGAGTCCTGTTGCGCCTTCTTTGTAGTATTCTGCTTCAATGAAATCAGCAATCTGTTTTTCTGTCATGCCTTCTTTAATGTAGGCAGCAGCTCTTTCCATAACCATGTCATTGATTACAGATGCCTGTCTCATGATCTTGATTTCTTCTTCATTCTTAACAGCACGAACACCGTCTACACAGTCAGATCCCCATATCGTTTTCAGTTCCGGGCAGCGTTCCTGAAGCGGGATCAGGAAACGAGCAGGAAATGCTTTGTCGATACCGATTACGCCCTTGGTATCGATATGTTCTGTCAGAACCCCGATCTGATCATCCATATCACTGAACCATACTTCTTCAAATCCTGTATCAGATACATAATACAGATAGTTCAAAAACATGGTGTGCTTTCCGTTTGTACGAAGCAGCAGAGCGTACAATCTTTCCCCTGGATGTACCATGATGCCCGTTAAAAAGCGGATGCTGAGTGGATCAGATACAAGTAACTGATCGATTCCTTTTTTTTCCATTTTTTGCAATACGCGTTCCATTCTTTCGTTCATTGCTATAATTCTCCTCTCTTAAATACACTACACCAATCATAGCACATTACAGGCAAAATATGAAGAGAAAGCTGCCATCTATTTTTTAAAATATGTCTTGCGAACAGTGCAGGATTTTTTTTGCATTTTCCACACGTTCTCTCGAAGGTGGATTGATCCCTTCGAGGGGATAATCAAGTCCCAGCTCTTTCCATTTGTAGGCACCAAGTGTGTGATAAGGCAGGATTTCTACTCTTTCTACATTATCAAGTGTCTGGATAAAATCATTTAACCGGTTTAAGTATTCATCATAGTCGCTGCGCTCCGGTACGAGCACATGGCGGATCCAGACAGGTTTTTTGATATCGGAGAGAAAGCGGATCATATCCAGAATGTTTTTATTTGTTTTTCCGGTCAGCTCTTTGTGAGATTTTTCATCGATATGCTTGATATCAACAAGAAGAAGATCGGTATACTGCATCAGCTCCTGGAATTTGGAGAAAAATGGTTCTTCTCTGGTAAAAGGACCGCCTGCAGTATCAATCGTTGTGTGAATACCTTTTGCCTTTGCTTTTTTGAAAAGATCCAGCAGAAAATCAATCTGAAGGAGAGGTTCTCCGCCGCTTACGGTGATTCCGCCGCCATTTTTCCAGTAAGTGCGGTAACGCAGAGCCTGCGCAAGAAGCTCATCGGCACTGCGCCAGGTGGCGCCGTTTTTATCTGTCATATTCCAGGTGTCAGGGTTATGGCAGAACTGACATCTCAGTGGACATCCCTGAACAAATATAATAAAACGTACCCCAGGCCCGTCAACAGAACCAAAGCTTTCTGTAGAGTGAATAAGTCCTTTGATTTGAGTCATATGAAAATCTCCTTTTTCATTGTGTGATTGGAAAACTGCGGATCAGGCAGAGTCTTTTAAATGCCTTAGTATGCAGGAAAAGCTGCCAGCAGCATCTCTGTATGTGCCGAAAGTCATGCATTTTAAAATGCATGACTTTCAGCATAACGATATGTTTGGCAAAAGAGTGTAAGTTCGGTAATTACATACGATCGTGGCAGGTTCTTGCGATCACATCGAGCTGCTGTTCGCGTGTAAGGTCGATGAACTTAACCGCATATCCTGATACACGGATCGTAAAGTTTGCGTATTCTTCTTTTTCCGGATGTTCCATAGCGTCAAGAAGTTTTTCTGTTCCGAATACGTTGACGTTCAGATGGTGAGCACCCTGAGAGAAGTATCCGTCCATAACATTTACCAGGTTGTTAATGCGCTCCTCCGGAGTATGTCCGATTGCATCCGGGTTGATGGTCTGGGTGTTAGAAATTCCGTCAAGTGCCCATTCGTAAGGCAGCTTGGCAACGGAGTTCAGGGAAGCAAGAAGTCCGTTCTGTTCTGCACCGTAGCTTGGGTTTGCTCCAGGTGAAAGCGGTGCGCCTGCTTTTCTTCCGTCCGGAAGAGCACCGGTAGCTTTTCCATATACAACGTTTGAGGTAATGGTAAGGATAGAAGTTGTCGGTTCGGATTCACGGTAGGTGTGATGCTTTTTCAGTTTCTTCATAAATGTCTGAAGAAGCCATACTGCGATATCATCTGCGCGGTCATCATCATTTCCGTATTTCGGGAAATCACCGGTTGTCTCGAAATCTACAACGAGTCCGTTTTCGTCACGGATTGTTTTCACTTTTGCATATTTGATCGCACTTAAGGAGTCAACTACATGAGAGAATCCTGCGATACCTGTTGCAAATGTACGACGTACATCGGTATCGATCAGTGCCATCTGAGATGCTTCATAGTAGTATTTGTCATGCATGTACTGGATCAGGTTCAGTACGTTTACATACAGTCCAGCGAGCCAGTCCATCATCTTGTCGTATTTAGCCATTACTTCATCATAATCAAGGTATTCAGAAGTGATTGGTGTGTAAGCCGGTCCTACCTGATCTTTTGATTTGCAGTCGACACCACCGTTGATCGCGTAAAGAAGGCATTTTGCAAGGTTTGCTCTTGCTCCGAAGAACTGCATTTCTTTACCTGTCTGTGTTGCAGATACGCAGCAGCAGATAGAATAGTCATCGCCCCATACCGGACGCATTGCATCATCATTTTCGTACTGGATAGAACTTGTTTCAATAGAAATATGTGAAGCGTAGTCCTTGAAGTTCTTCGGAAGACGTTCTGTGTAAAGCACAGTCAGGTTCGGTTCCGGAGAAGGCCCCATGTTTTCCAGGGTGTGCAGGAAACGGTAGTCTGTCTTTGTTACCATAGAACGTCCGTCCTGTCCCATTCCGCCGACTTCCAGTGTAGCCCAAACCGGGTCACCAGAGAAGAGCTGGTTGTAAGATGGGATACGTGCGAACTTAACCATACGGAATTTCATTGTCATATGGTCAACTAATTCCTGAGCTTCTTCTTCGGTAAGGATTCCTGCTTCCATATCTCTCTTGATGTAGATATCAAGGAAGGTAGATATACGTCCGACACTCATGGCAGCTCCGTTCTGAGTCTTGATTGCTGCAAGGTATCCGAAGTACAGCCACTGGAATGCTTCTTTTGCGTTCTTAGCCGGTTCTGAGATATCGAATCCATAGGCAGCAGCCATTTCTTTCATGCCTTTGAGGGCGCGGATCTGTTCTGCAAGCTCTTCTCTTTGCCGGATCACGTTGTCACGCATAGAGCCATATCCGCAGTTTGCAAGGTCATCCTGCTTCATGGTGATCAGAAGATCGATTCCGTAGAGGGCAACACGGCGGTAATCGCCGACGATACGTCCTCTTCCGTAAGTATCCGGAAGACCGGTAAGGATTTTTGCGTGACGTGCTTTTTTCATTTCCGGTGTGTAGGCATCAAATACTGCCTGGTTATGTGTTTTATGATAATCTGTAAAGATTTTATGAAATTTCGGGTTTGGTTCATATCCGTAAGTTTTGCATGCTTCCTCAGCCATTTTGATTCCACCGAACGGCATAAATGCACGTTTTAAAGGTTTGTCAGTCTGAAGACCCACAACCTGTTCTTTATCTTTCAGTTCTTCGCAGATATAACCTGGACCGTAAGCGGTAAGAGAAGATACCACTTCTGTTTCCATATCCAGAACGCCGCCTTTTGCACGTTCTTCTTTCTGGAGTTCCTGAAGCTTGCCCCAGAGCTGGTTTGTTGCTTCGGTCGGGTCTGCAAGGAATGAAGAATCTCCCTCGTAAGGTGTGTAGTTGTTCTGGATAAAATCACGAACATTGATTTCTTCTTTCCAGAGTCTTCCTTCAAATCCCTGCCATTGTTCTTTCTGCATCATTTGGTTATTCCTCCTTCTTGTGGGTGAGCCATAGTACCTATGACCCGGTTATTATACACTGTGTTGCTGCGGTTTATGCCCGGAAAGTTCTGGCAAATTCCAGACATATGAAAAGGTTCAGCCAGAAGAACCGATGGATGTTTACGCCTTTTATATAGCCCTGATTTATGATAATCTTATAAAAATGCGTAAAAAAAGCCGGCATCTGAGCTGAATCGCCCAGACGGTCGGCTAAATAATCAAATCCTCATATTTCCCTGTGGTTCATTCCACTTCCGTCAGTCATATGAGCAACTTTAATTTAACAAATTGCTATATAAATGTCAATGACAAAATTGTTTTTTTGAAAAAACATAATAATCGCAAAACTATTTTACAAGTGTTTCCGCATAATCCAGTGCACTTACAATATTTTCATGGAAATTCTCTTTTCCGATCAGTTCATAGAATCCATCTTTTTTCATAACCTTCATCGGCTGTTCATTGACGTGGGAGAAAATCAGATGGATATTCTTTTTCTTTGCACGCTCAGCAAGTTCATGGAGATATTTCATTGCACTGGCATCGATAGCCGGTACACTTCGCATACGGATGACGACTGCTTTGGTACGATGATCGCTGTTGATGCCAAGAAGCTGATCGGCTGCGGCAAAAAACATTGGTCCGCAGATTTCGAATACACTTATGGAATGTGGAATCTCACGTAGTTTTTCTGCTTCCCCCGGGGTAATGTCCGGTGAATCGGTATATTTCCAGGCTTTGATATCAGCTGTTTCTGCCATACGTTTCATGAAAAGCAAGGCGGCGAGGACAACACCGAT
>ERZ857745.2403-NODE-2403-length-20231-cov-24.997373_pt1 | contig 20231 bp, 16 predicted proteins | sample MGYA00519699_ERZ857745 | MGnify/ENA primary metagenome ERZ857745 (study PRJEB31778, sample SAMEA3449357) | human gut metagenome | biome: human gut; feature: human-associated habitat; material: faeces | place: United Kingdom | collected 2010/2012 ...
AATCATTGGGATTCGACACAAAAACACTTGGAAAAGACTGTGCGCAGTCTGCAGCCAAACGTGCAAGACAAAAAGCTAGAAATGGCGAATTTGAACCAAAGGCAGACAACTTTGATGGAAGTGTTCCAATTAAAGAGATGCCTGAAATGAGTCTTGAAGAAAAAGTGGCATATCAGGAGGCTCGTATCAAATATTTGGAAGATTACGTAGAATTTCAAAAAAAAATGCCATCCATATTGGAGGAGATATACTCATCGTACAACGTCAAGAAATAAAAGATGACAAATTATACATGGCATACGACTATATAAGAAGAGGAAAAGCTGAAAAAAATGGATATACGAAGACCAGAATTTTCAAGATGTTCGGTATCAGCAGTTCAGGTTATTATGACTATGTTGAACGAAAAGAAGACAGAAGTGGAAAACTTGCAGCTAAAAGAAGAGATGAAAGCTATGTGATCCGCTGTTTTAAATATATCATTGGAAAATTGGGATTTGTCCCTGGCAAGCGAACATTCCGTCGCCATATGTTTAGAAGATTCAACTATAAGATTAGTGTATCCAGAACATCAAAGATCATGAAAAAGATGCAGATCACGGCACAGCTTCCTAAAAAAGATGCCTATAAAGGTCAGGCTACACATCACCATGAATGTATGGCCAAGCCAAATCTTGTCAATCGCAATTTCAAACTAGGCGTAAGACAAGTAGTTCTTACTGATATCACTTATATTCATTATGGTTACTATCGAACACCTGCCTACATGTGTGTTTTTAAAGATGCCTATACAACTGAGATTCTTGGGTGTGCCGTATCAAGCAAAATGGATGTAGCACTTATTCAGGAAGCCTTCAACAATATGATGGATGATCATAAAAGTGAATTTCCAAAAGATATGGAAGTATACTGCCACAGTGATCAAGGTTCTCAATACCTTTCAACTACATTCAAACAATTATTGAATGATAATGACTTTATCCAGTCCATGTCTAGAAGAGGCAACAGCCAGGACAATGCACCCATGGAATCTTTTTTTGGACGTATGAAAACTGAAATAATCGACATCATCGCAAGATGTAAAAATCTGGATACTGTAAAACAATTGATCAACGGATATATAAATATGCACAATAATGAACGTTATCAGGAAAACCTTGCAGCCCTTTCTCCAAGTGAATTCTATACATACAAAGTAACAGGACAATATCCATTGGATAATTACTATGGAATTGAAGCTACAGAACTGATGTCGCTTGAACAGATCATTGCAGCAAAACTGGAAATGCAGGAAAAGAAAAAAGAATTGAAAAAAGAACGTCAAATGATCAATGAACAGCAGTCTAGATTATTTACGGATCCACTTGAAATCATAAAACGAGACAAGAAAAAAATGAAATCCGAAAAGAAGAAATGGAACAAGAAGCTTGAACTTGTAGAAAACCAATTGGCGAAGCTAAAAGATGTACTACAAAAAATCGATGACGCTTTGCGCTTCTACTACAATGAAGCAACTGATGAAATCAAAGAACAATTGAAAGATCCATTGAACTGGAAGAATCACACACAACTTGATTATTATAAAGATATTGACGCATTATACTAAAACTTAAAAAATCATAAATCTCAGATTGAAAAAAGTCCAAAAATCAGGGCTTCCTTTCGTCGTGCAAATTATATATAAATTACAAGCATTAAAAAATGAGCATCACAATTTGTGACACTCATTTAACAAGAACTGTCAGATATTTGTCCTTGACTTTTGAACCAGTTTATTCCATCCAGGACTTAACGTTTCAAAATTTTTATTTTCTTTTGTTATTATCACGAATTTACGTTTATTCTCTTTTGCTATAGTAGTATATACTTTAGATGCAACATTTCTTTTTTGTCGTCCATCAATTTTATCTTTAAACAGAGTTTCAGGAGTTAAAGAAGCTAAGTCATCAATTTTATTCGCACTAGGCAAAATAGTGTTTATTGCATCAATAATGATTTTTGCATTTAGAGAAAAATTACTTTCCACTCGTAATTCATGCCCATTAGATTTGATTGGTTTTGTATTATATTTAAATGAAAACTTAAGTAACTTTTCAACAGATTTATTAAACAAAACATAATTTTCTTTATATTGTGATATATATTCTAATAATTTAGAAAATTCGTTTCTTTTATTTACATCACTTTGTTTTTCTAAAGCTTCTGTTTCATCAAATCTATTTTTGTATTCATGTAAAGTTTTTAATACGCAATCAGAATGATTCTCCTTTTCTTTTGCAAGTCGTATTTCTTCAAGAATAGAGTCAATATTCTTTTGAATATTATCAGCATTAATAAAAGGGTTTCTTTTTGCCAACACCTCAATATCATGAAAAGTATCATTTATTTTTCTTATTTCGACATCACTTATAACTAACGATTTCTGAATATCCTGATTTGGAATCCATCCTTCGAAATAATTGTTCATTAATTCATTTTTTGAAACTAACCTTGGAAAATGCTTTAGACTACGAATATTCTTTTGCAATGTTTCAATATCTGATGAAGCTTTAAATAGAGTTTCAATTGTGTTTTTTAAAGAATTTAATTCCATATCTACTTTAGCATCTACATCATCATGTGATAAAAATGTATTTTTAATAATATCAATATTTTCTATTCCGTATTCAGATTTTTCATCTATTATTTTGATAATATAGTTTTGATTAATGTAATGAGGTAAGCTACCCGATGGATTAATAACCTTTATTGAATTAACATCAAATTTTGAATATGGATTATTTTCTGGAAACACTCTATTTATTGAATTGTAAATTGAATCCATTAATAAAGTCTTTCCGCTTGAAGATCCTCCAATTATTACATTTAATCCAGGTGTCAAATCAACATCAATATCAATAAGATCGTTCTTTAATTCGACATGTTTTATGTAATCTGAAGTAAAGAGAGGTTGATTTTTCTGATAAAAAAGGCGTGTTTTCTCAGATAAAGCTAATCTTAATCCTTGGAATGTTGGTTTTGAATTAATCCATGTCGGAATAAATTCGCCCTCCTTAGAACTCTTTGAAGCTGGATAGTCCTTAGGACTATAATTATCAGTGCATGTAATTAAATTAATAAAAGTATTAATTCCTAATTTTTTAAAGTACTTTTCTGTTTCTTCAACTCCTTTATTGCTTCTAGAAGTAAAGCCATCAAACTGATTGTAATAAATATTTCTTTCTAAAGCATTATCAAAATTGATGTTTTCGCTTCTAGGAAAAGATTTTTCAAAAGTTCTATGCGATTGTCCTCCATGTGGCAACATTAAATAATCATATTTATCAAATGCTTTTGAAATTTTCTCCAAATTTGGAATTTCATCACAATTTTCCACCATTTTTTTAGGATAAAGATTATTCAAAATAGCATTAATAGAATCAATATGTGAAACTATATTTTCTTTAGATATATCAAAAAATATATGGCAATGGTATGGTTCACATTTTTCATAATTTCTTATATGCAATTCAGCTCCTAAAATCACGTTTATATCTTGAATTTTTAACAACTTAAGATATGCATCTTTATTAATCGAATTATGATCGGTAAGCGATACTAAAATATCAGAACAGTCCACACCACTAAACTCTTTTATCTTATTTACAAGAAGAGCAATATCATACTGAGTATTGAGATTGTCCGCATCTTCGGAAGTATGAATGTGTAAATCTGTGTATATTGCTTTCAACTTTCACCATCTCCTCTATATTTTCTTTAGCGTTTTTAATTCTTTAACAACTTCATATTTAATTCCAGTATCAATAACTTCAAAGTGCTTTCTACCACAAAGAATCTTTTTCTTTTCTGTACCTTTTAAATCATTAATATTTTCAGTACCTTTAGTTTCAGCAACAAAGTAAAGTTTTTCACCTTCATTTGTATTTAAAACAACAGCCCATTCTGGATTATAGTTTCCAATAGGAGTATCAATTTTGAATCTGCTTGGGAGTTTTGCATAAAGAATAACATCATCATCATTTTCAGCATCTATCGCAAATTCACGTTCGATTTCGGAATCATAAATAACATGATCATAGATGTTCTTTTCACTAGAAACATCTAATAAATTACGATCTTTATATCCATATAATTCTTCATCATTGAAGATAAAATCTTGTTCATAGTAATCATCAACTTTTTCATACTTGATTCCTTCAGTGAGATTTTCTTTTTTTACAGATAATAATATCTTGGATACTTGTTTAATCCATTCTTCAGGATTGATATAGAATTCTTTTAATCGTCCTGAACTTGCTACTATATCAATGATAGTTTTTCTTAATAAACCTGTTGAATCTTGAAGTCTACGAATAAAATCAGGGTAGGTCATCTTTTCAAATTCATAAACTGCACCAAGTTCTCTTACTTGATGCCCAACATCTTTTACACCTTGTTTTGTGATATCAACATTGGTAATCTGAGCATCAATTTTATCAGCACGAATATGTGGCATATTTTGAATTTGTTCAATAGCTTGCTTTTTAAATGCCTCCATATCCATATTGATTGTATAAACAGTTTTTTGTTTAATCTTGTTCCATAACGATACAAATTCAGGAGACAATTGAACTTCTTTATTTATCTTTACTGGAACTTTTGTAGAAGCATCCTTAATTTCAATTTCTCTTGATAAGTTATCAATACGTTTCATAACCTTAGATGTAAATGATTCATATTGTTCAGGCAAAACAAATTTATCATCATGTTTTTCTTGATGATATTTATTTGTAATTTTGCCTTTAGAAGTCATGTAATCATTCTTCACAAGATAATTGAATATTACTTCAGATTCTTTTTGCGTTAATTCAACCAATTTGCCATCATGTTGCTTAACAGCAATTCCCGTAAAACTAATTGGTTCAATAATACCAAATTTGAAGTTATCACTTTCAAGTTCTTTCTGAAGTGTACTCGCGAATTCATTATAAGATTCATTCGCAATAACACTTAGCGTATTGTATTTTGGTTCAAGTACACGTTCACCATTTTGATTGACACAAATACGTAAACCACGACCAATCTTTTGCCGTTTGGTCATTGTATCTTTCGTTTCAACTAAAGTACAAACCTAGAACACATTTGGATTATCCCATCCTTCTTTTAAAGCAGAATGTGAAAAGATAAAACGAATAGGTTCATCAAAACTCAACAAATGTTCCTTATCTTTCATAATCAATTGATATGTAGTTTCGTCATCATTTGTTGTACCACTCGAGTTTTTAATTCTACCTTTACCATCCTGGGCAAAATATCCATCATGAACAGCAGTAGGATCCGTAGAGATATAATCTCCATATTTTTCTCTAAGAACTTTATATCGAGGTTGGTTAATCAATTTACTGTATTCTTCTTCAAACCAGATTTGATAATCACCTTTTTCGTCTTCTCTAGAGTAATCACGATATTTAGATACTTCGTCTATAAAGAATAAACTCAATACCTTAATACCTTGTTTCATATAATGGAGTTCTTTATTGAGATGCATTTCAATTGTTTGACGAATCTGTGCACGTTTCATAGCTGATTCATCAACATTACCAATCACATCACCAATATTTAAGAATTCACCATTACTAAAAGTAACTGATTCCTCACCTGGAAAACAATCAATATTATCAATGATATAGCCATTATTTTTATAGTAATCAACTTCATTAGATAATTCCCACAGATCATCTTTTGTTTTTGCTGTGACTACTTTTTTACCAATAACACCTGTCTTTTTATTGTTTACATAGATTTCCAATCGGCAAGAAAATCCATTCTTTTCAGATACACTCATTAATTTAACATAAGGTTTTGTGCTAGCTTCATTACTTGTAATTGAAGCCACTTCAATATGTTTAACCAAATTTTCCTGATATGCATCGACTGGTGTCAAGCGATACATCAAATTATAGAGTTCTTTGTGGGTTGCTGAATAGCGTAGAGTACATAAAGGATTTAAGGAGGCAATAGCTTCTTTAGATTTCTTTGTGCCATCTACAGATTGTGGTTCATCAATGATAACAATTGGATTTGTTCCAGCAATTAAATCAATCGGTTTATTCCCATTTAATTTATCACTTGTTCTATGAATCAGGTTTGCTTTTGTTTCTTTAGAAGGATCTGTAAAGCTCTTCCTAAATGCATCAATATTGATAATCATGATTTCAATATTAGTACTTGTCGCAAATTCTCTGATTCTTTCTAAGTGGTTTGAATCGTATACAAAGTAGTTATAGACTATATTGTCATACTTTTCCATAAAATGTTCTTTTGTAGCATTTAAAGAACTATTAACACCTTCTTTAATCGCAATACTAGGAACAACAATAATAAATTTAGTAAAACCATAGCGTTTATTCATTTCTAAAACAGTTTTTGTATAAACATAGGTTTTACCTGTACCTGTCTCCATTTCAATTGTGAAATTACGATTTTGAAGACTTTTAGACATTTGAATATCGTTATGCTCTTGAATGTTTTGAACATTTTCAAGCATTGTAAAATCATTAATAGATAATTTATTAGAATGACCGATAAAGTAACTGACACCTTCAGCATTAAAATCCAATTGATTTCTTTGATCCACTTCAATTGTAAACAAAGAATCTTTTACTTCACAGCCATCAAAAATATCACATATTGCATTTACTGCATCTGTTTGATAGGGTTGATCTACAAATTTTAGCTTCATTTACAAACTCCTTCCTTTATATACACTTAATATCTTCAACACCAATGTGTTCTAAATTATATACTGCATTGATTTTGGCATTGTCATCTGTAAAGCCACTTTCTTTGAAGATAACAGTTTTTGGTGATAATTCTCCAATCGCTTTTACATCTTCACCTGTAACATCATTTTCTAGACAAACAATCATATATCGTTTACCAACTCTATACATTGTTTTACCATTTACTTCTATTTCTTCTACTTGTCTATCAAATACACCATACTTAAGCATGATTTCATAAAGAATATCTTCTTTACTTCTATCATGTTTAAATACTTCTCCCAAACGAGCAGATAATTCTTTTTCATCTAGTTCCAAACTGCTATCCCATTCATTAACATTGCTAGAATCTAATTTAAATACTTTAAATCCGATATCTGTAGTAAATTTTTCTTCATCTGATAACAATGTATCTCTAGGATGTTCCTTTCCCCACTCTGATTTAATTTGTTCACCAGCTCTACGGATACGTTCTTCACCAATCTCGCAAATAGTTTTATATCCAGCTTTGTGAGCTTCAGATTTTTCATCACATAATTCTGGTAATTGAACCATGATAAACTTACGATTTCCACCATCTTTAGCATTTAACTTCATTACTGCATGCGCTGTTGTTGCTGAACCTGAAAAGAAATCTAAAATTACAGAATTTTCGTCAGTTGCGATTTTCACAAAATCATAAATTAGACTTAATGGTTTGGGAAATGAAAAAATTTTATTATGCAAAATTTCTTCAACTTCTGCTGTTCCTCTTCTACTAGAATATTTAGTATCTAACAGCAAACTTCTTATAATTTTTTTATCATGCCTCATTTTCTGGACAATTCTATATTCATCTCCCATTTTATATCCAATAATTTCTTTATTTAAATTTTCCATTGACTTTTCTTTTCCCCATCTCCAAACAAATTGAACATTATTTTTTACTGATTTTGGAGGATAAACTTCAATAGAATTACTCTTTTTTTCTAATCCTATTTCATAAAAACCATTAGCTATTTTTTTATCTGGATACACATAAAATGGATAATATAAATTTGGTCTGTTAAGATTTGTAAATGCTTCATTGCTATTATATAGAGGATGAATATTAAAACCACTAATTTCATCAGTATACTTATATGTTTTTCCTTCCTCAGGTAACATATTTGTATTGGTCATATTACTATTTTTGGCATAAAACAAACAAAATTCGTGCATTTTTCCTATATGTCCATAATCACGAGCGTTCGGCGTAGAGTTAATAATAAAATCACCTAAAAAATTGCTTTCACCAAAGATTTCATTCATTATTTTTTTTAAATTGTCTACTTCATTATCATCAATTGAAGTAAAAATAACTCCATCATCTGTTAATAGATTTTTTGCGAGTATTAATCTAGGGTACATCATATTTAACCAATCAGTGTGAAATCTGCCATTACTTTCAGGATTAGATGAAGCAGATTGGTTGGTTTGTTCAGTATAGCTATTCAAACTATTTCTAAAATCGTCATGATATACAAAATCATTTCCAGTGTTATATGGAGGATCAATATAAATCATCCTAATCTTCCCATAATAAGTCTTTTGAAGTTGTTTTAAAACTTCTAAATTATCTCCTTCAATATAAAGATTTTCTGTTGTATTCCAATTTTTCGATTTATCTTTACATGGTCTTAATGTTGCAGAAGATGGTGTTTGTGCTAATTTAATTGATTGCGACTTACCATTCCAAGTAAACTGATACTTTTCTCTAGAGGTATCTGTCCCCCCCGAGAAAATCTTTGAGTACCTCGAAGTTTATATTTCCTTCCTCTACAGCTTCAGGAAATATTTCCTTTATTTTTTCTATATTTTGTTTTTGAATATCCAAGCTATATCCATTTAATCGTTCCATTCAAACATCTCCTTTAAATACATTTAATATCTTCTACACCAGCGTGTTCCAAATTGTGAACTGAATTGATTTTGGCATTGTCATCAACAAAGCCACTTTCTTTGAAGATTACAGTTCTTGGTGATAATTCACCAATTGCTTTTACATCTTCACTTGTAATGCTATCTTCTAAACAAACAATCATATATCGTTTACCAACTCTATACATTGTTTTACCATTTACTTCTATTTCTTCTACTTGTCTATCAAATACACCATACTTAAGCATGATTTCATAAAGAATATCTTCTTTACTTCTGTCATGTTTAAATACTTCACCTAAACGAGCGGATAGTTCTTTTTCATCCAATTCCAAACCACTATCCCATTCATTCACATTACTAGAATCAAGTTTAAATACTTTAAATCCAATATCAGTTGTAAATTGTTCATCATCAGACAATAAAGTGTCTTGAGGATGTTCTTTTTCCCATTCTGCTTTAATTTGTTCACCAGCTCTACGAATTCTTTCTTCACCAATTTCGCAAATATTTTTGTACCCAGCTTTATATGCTTCTGATTTTGCATCACATAATTCTGGTAATTGAACCATAATAAATTTACGATTACCACCATCTTCAGCATTTAACTTCATTACTGCATGTGCTGTAGTTGCTGAACCACTAAAAAAATCTAAAATAATTCCATCTTTTTCTGATAGTGATAAAATGAGTGTTTTGATTAAAGAAGTGGGTTTTGGATAAGAAAAATAACTTTTCCCATCAAATATTTTATCGACCTCAATACCACCATCACTTTTTAAACTGATAATAGAACGAAGAAGCATTGTATCAACATCTTTGAGATATTTTATCAAACTTGGTTGAGTATTTTCATCTTTAGCAAACCATATTTCACCACAAATACAACTCCCATCATATCTCTTATAACATTTTGCATAATCTAATTTTTGATTAAATGATTCTTGTGTCCATCGCCATCCTCGGTCAGGTACTTTTGTTGGTTTATTTGTCATTGGATGAAACACATCATATTTTGGACCAAATGTATTTGCATTGGGCCAACTGACATTAATTTTCCCCCATGGCTCATAATTATTATCTAAATTGTTATATAAAGTTATTCCTCTGTCATATCCTTTTTTATTATAAAATTGTTGCAGTTGTTTTTCTGCTTCACAAATAGGAACTTTTTTTCTCTTTAAATCTTTAAGTAGATTATAAATATCATCTAAACCATCTTTTTTCATCGTATATTGTCTATTTGTATTACTATTTTTTTCATAAACTAAAATATATTCATGAATATTCCCAATCCCTTTATTATCATTTTTAGGAATACGTTTATTCCACGTTATGCAATCAACATATGATGATTCACCAAAAATTTCATCACATATTTTTTTTAGATTTATTAATTCATTATTATCAATACTTATAAAAATAACTCCATCATCAGATAGTAAATTTTTTGCAAGTATTAATCTTGGATACATCATATTCAACCAATCTGTGTGAAATCTGCCATTAGTTTCTGGGTTACTAGCTAGATTTTGATTTGTTTGATTTTTATAATTTTCTGAACCACTTTTAAAATCATCATGATACACAAAATCATTTCCTGTATTGTATGGTGGATCAATATAAATCATTTTAATCTTTCCATAGTAAGTTTTTTGGAGTTGTTTTAATACTTCCAAATTATCGCCTTCAATATACAGATTTTCTGTTGTATCCCAATTCTTTGATTTTTCTTTACATGGTCTTAATGTAGCTGAAGAAGGGGTTTGTGCTAACTTAATTGATTTTGCTTTTCCATTCCATGTGAATTGATACTTTTCTCTAGAATCATCCACTTCATCTCCTAGCATTGCTCTTAACATATCAAAATTAATTTTTCCTTCTTCTACAGCTTCTGGAAACAATTCTTTGAGTTTATCAATATTTTGTTTTTCTAAGTTTAAACTTAATCCTTCTATCTTATCCATTTGATATTTCTCCTTTAAGTTTTTTTGTTAATTGTTTTTGTTTCATTTCTTCATCATATATCTGATCATCAATATCCATCTTTTCAGATTTCATTGTTGCCTTCTTATATTGTTCTTTTAGGATGTTTATATTTGATGTTATTTGTTGGTACTCTTTAATAACATTTTTATAATCTAAGTTCCGTGTTGGAAAGATATGTATTACGTTATAAACACCAATTTTGTAAACCAATTGAACAATTTGTGTATAGTAGTCCTTTAAATCTGTTGCTGATAGATGTTTTAATGATATATCTAATTTGTTATCAACTTGTTGTACAACGACATCATCTAATACTGTTTTTGTTGCATCCAATTTATTAATATGTTTAGGTGCAGCACTCATCCATTCATTTTCACCATAATCAAGCAACAATAGTGTTGGCTCTGGAAAAGCAGAATGCAGTTGGATAGATACATCCGTCAATTGATCTGGTTTCTTCAATGTAATCTGTAATACATAAATAGCCTGATAGCTATAGTCCTCATCTTTATATGGTCTAAAATGAATCGTTTGTTGATTTAATAAACTTACAAGATAAATGCTCCCAACATGACTTTCAATTAATCTTTTATTTTCAGGTGTAGGTTGTAATTGTTCAATCAGTGTTTTAACAGGAATTCGTTGCTTTTGTAATGTGGGAATTTCTAACTTTTCTAATAAGCTCATGATTCCACCACCAAGAAAGAAACTAATTCGAAATCATTTAATCCACTTACAGTATTATCCAATAGAGTAGCTTGTCCGATTTGAAATAAGGATTGAATTCCTTTTTGTTCTACAACACCTTTAATATCATAAACAGCCTGTTCCAATAAATATGTATAGTCTGACATATCTGATCCATTCTTTGTCTTTTTATTAAAAGATTTGACTAATTTTTCAATTGGTTCTTCTTTACCCTGGCAAAGGACTTTAAAAAGATCCAATATCTTTTTAGGATTTGTATTTTTCGCTTGAATTGAACCATCATCCTTTACGTATACAAGGTAATAAGGATACAAAGAAGAAGCAGATTCTTGATTGTCTGTATATTTCTTTTGTTTTAAACAATAGATAACACCTGCTGTACATTCATCCTTATTTTTTTCTGGAATATTTGTTATTGCATATACACCAGTAGGATATTTTTCTAATATGTTTGGATGTTCTTTCATATATCGATCTAATGACATAATAAAGTCATCTAGTGTTAAATCTGTAATAGAAATACCACCTTGTAAATCTTCTACATCTAGCACTTCATTTTGAAGTTGTTTCAACTGATTTTTACGATATTCAAGATTCTTACTTTCAGCAGACAACAAATCATCATCACCGGTTGCTGAAAGATCCAGCATAACCATTCTATTTTTAACTCTGTTTTCAAGATTGATATACTCATCTAATTCCATATTCGGCCAAAAGTTTACCAATTGAATTACTTTATTCGTTGATCCAATACGATCCACACGTCCAAATCTTTGAACAATACGTACTGGATTCCAGTGAATATCATAATTAATTAAATAATCACAATCTTGCAAGTTTTGGCCTTCCGAAATACAATCTGTCGCAATTAAAACATCAATTTGATCTTTATCGGTTCTTAAATGGTTTGATCTTGGCGAGAAATTAGCAAGTATAGATTCAAATTGATTTGAAACAGATTTTAAATTTGTTTTAATCCCTGAACCACCAGTAACCAAACCACAATACAAACCATGTGTATTTAATAACCATTCATTTAAGCATTTATATAGATATTCTGCTGTATCTGAGAATGAAGTGAAGATAATAATCTTTTTATTTTCTTCATTAATTGGATGCATAATCTTGTTAGTAATCTGATTTTTTAAATCATGTAATTTTGCATCTTTATCTGGTGTAACATCAATAGATTGATATAGCAGTTCCTCTAGGATTTTACGATCTTCTGCTAAATCTTCTCTTAATCTTAATGCATCTAAATCCTTGACTTTGATTTTAATTTTTCCACCAACTTCATAATCAAAATCATCATCTTCAACGTTTGAGAATGTGTCATCATCAAAATCGTATTCCTGATCTTTATCAAGAACATCCATCATGATTTCAATCTGACTTAAAATTCTTTCTAATGTTAATGTAAATGAGTTAACAGAACTTTCTAATCGTTTAAAAATATTCACACGCATCAAGTTAACAATATTTTTTTCACGATCCACTTGTTTAAACTTTCCTGTACCGCCTTTTACTTCCTGATCATACAATGCTTCATAATATTCAAGTTTACTAGGAAGTACATAAAGCATAGGAGAGTAAATAGCCAGATGAAGACTCGCAATCATTCCATTCACTTTTCCAAGAGATGGAAAATTCTTATTGATATCGATATCTGATTTAACAGAAATTGGTTTCAAACGAGTTGGAAATTCACCAATATCCTTTGTATCATAATACGTCTGAATTTGCCTTCTGCTTCGAGCAATTGTTACAGTATTTAATAAATTGAAGAAATTATAGTCAAGCATTGGTAAAAGAGTAGCTGTTGTACGTTTTTCTTCTGGCAGCTTAGACCATTCTTTAAATCGTGTTTGTGCAACTCGTAATGTTGTTTCAATACTGTTAATACCTACAGAATCTTTAAAAGCATCATCTTGATCTTCTGTAATGAACATAATTTGATTCTTTAAATCTGCCAAACGGTTATTCACAGGAGTTGCAGATAACATCAACACTTTTGTCCTAACACCACTTTTAATGATTCGATTCATTAACTTTTGATAACGTGTTTCTTTTCCTTTAAAGGCATTGTTATTTCTAAAGTTATGTGATTCATCAATTACGACTAAATCATAATTTCCCCAATTGATTGTTTCTAAGTTAATATCTCCAGATTTTCCTTTATCTCTCGATAAATCCGTATGATTTAATACATCATAATTAAAACGATCTTCTGCCAAGAAATTTGTTACACTATTTTGCTTAAAAGAAGTCCAGTTACCACGAAGTTTTTTTGGACACAAGACAAGTACGCGATTATTTCTTAGCTCGTAATATTTAATAATTGCCAATGCTTCAAATGTTTTACCTAAACCTACTGAATCAGCAATAATACAACCATTATAAAGTTCCAGTTTTTTGATAGCACCAACTACTGCATCATGTTGAAAGTTATATAAAGAATTCCAAACTTTTGTTTTGTTAATTCCAGTACGTTCTTTTACTCTAGCCATATCATCCATGTTTAAAAGTTTTTCGCCAAAGATGTTATATAAAGTTAAATAGTAAATAAGTTCCGGAGAATTTTCTTTATACAGATTAGATAAATGTTTCAACAGTTCTTCTTTTACATCTACAACTAATTCTTCATTATCAAAGATTTGATTGATAAAAGCTAAGTACTGATCAATCATTTGTTGTTCATCATTAACTGTATTAAAATCAAAACGAATTTGATTTGTATATCCTAAACCATCTTTTGAAAATGCAATATTGTTTCCTTGAATTAGAAAACTATTATTTGGATTCTCTACAAGAATATTGCTAAGTGTTACACAGCCTGATTTAACGACCGATTTGATTTCACCTTTATCTTGAATGAACTGATAACATTTTGATGCAATTTGATTTTGATCCAAGTTATTCTTTAAACCAATTTCCAAATTAAATTCAGAAACATTTCTTTCTCTTTGATGCATCTGAAATTCAAATTCTTTTACTTCTTTATCATTTGCGATAATTCTCTTAATAAAAGTTGGTTCATTGAAAAGAAAACGAAATTTATCACTTTTTTCTAATACTTTTCTAAGTTCTTCAAAAGCATAAATTGTAAATATTGGAGAAGAAATTGTGACTTTTGAATGTTCTTCTGCATTTTCTTTTATATACTCTCCAATAGCACCAACTTTATTATTATCCAAAACAATCGGCATATAATCACCTCAATTTTTTGTATTAATTATTTCCACAATATCATCAAAACTACAATTTAATGTTGTACATATTTTAATCAAAGAATCCATAGAAACGGTTTGATTCTTTGAAAGTTTTGCAAGCGTACCAGGAGTTAATCCTGCCATTTTTGCAAGTTCAGTTTTTTTCATACCTTTATCAATTAATAATTTAAATAAACGATTATAACTAATTTCCATATGATAGACCTCTCTTAATTCTCATTATAGAGGAAATGAAAAGAAACATAAATGAAAATATCACTTTTTTGTAATATTTTTTTAGTTTTCTATAATTTAACTTTATTTGTTGAAGAATTATTTTTCGCATGTTCTAATTAAGGTAATGATAAATAAAGTTCGACATAATCACAACGAATTGGTACAGATCTCTGTTTCAGACAGTTGATCTGTATTTTTTTTATAAATTTCTAGCTTTTTGTGCAATTTTTAGGCTCTTTCGTCGGCTCTATAAGTGAAGGGATATCCCTTCACTTAGCTATAGACGTAAAGGAGGAACTAAAAATGGCTAAAGGTTATAATCACAAAAGTGCAGAGCTTGAATTTAAAAAAATGAAACAAAAGGACAATGAATTCATGCGTCGGAATGGAATGTCAGAATCAAATATCGACAAAATGTATCTTCATGATCGTAAGGATTTTAATTCAGATCGTAGATATAATGAACGCAAATCAAAACACAGCAATTTATTTGTCACTATTGCTACACAACCAAGTGAAGATCTTGTATCATCTGCAATAACACTGGAAGAATTTCTTGATCGAATCCCAATTGTACCTTTATCACAAGCTTTAGAAATGGTTAGTGCACAAGTTAGGCTGATGAGCTTTCTTAAAAATATGGGGTATAGTGATACAGAAGTAGCACGTATTATTGGTGTACATCCATCTACAGTTTGTAGAAATCTAGATAATTTATATGATTTATATCAGTTTTTCAGAAGATACGAAATGGACGAATAATTCACACAAAGCGGAACCAATATGGATTCCGCTTCTTTTAAAATTTCGACTTTGAATACGTAACAATTTCTTGATGCTCTATATCATCAATTTCATATTCTTTAAATTGATCATAGAAATCACCATATATATTCACTTAAATATTACGCAAACTCTACTGCTTTTTCATCCACTTTCTTTGGCAAATATTGCATCGCACGATATAACTCCAGAACATCCAATAATGACTTAACATGGTCATCATAAAATATAGATTTTTTCATCTTCTCCTCCTCAAAATAAAAAAAAATTATAACTTTTTTTCAATTTCGTGCAATTTTTGGACGTTTTCGTCGGCTCTATAGTGAAGGGGCATTTAAGTCTCTTGGTAGATCTTTGAAAATTGCATAACAACTATTAGATACAAACACTTATATATTGAGCTAGATCACTACTGCGCGATGATGGATTAATTCCGAGCGATGATACTTTAGAATGACAAACAATGTTGCTGATTGTGCCATGACGATATATAAGATAATGATACTTCTAGCGATAGGCCCACGCGTAAGATGGGTTGGTGCAACTCCAATGAAAGAAATGTGGCAAACTTCTTGTTTAATAGGATTCCTTTGTTTTCGGGTAATCAGGTGATAAATAGAAAACACAATAAATAAATTTTAAATAAAACATCAACCGGGAGTTAATCCCGGTTTTACATATAAGGAGTGATCAAAATGAAAGTGAAAAGAGGAAATATCTATCTAGCAGATTTAAGTGATGCAAATGGTTCAGAACAAGGAAAAGTACGACCTGTCGTAGTAATACAGAATAATCGTGGTAACAAATATAGTCCTACCACGATTGTTGCTTGTCTTTCTTCTAAAGTGTATTCTAAGCATCATTTGCCAACGCATTACTTATTACCCGATGGATTAGGATTAAAATACAAATCTATGGTCATGTGTGAACAGATCCGTGTTCTTGATAAAAGTCGTTTAATTAAGAAGATAACGAAATTAGATAAAAGACATATGATGCACATTGACCGTCGCATTAAAATCAGTTTGGATTTAAAACAACAACACTTACATAGTCGGAAATAGGAACAACACCGACTATGCATTATTTCTCCCTGGAAGCAGCATTTATTAGAACGTAGCTGCTTCCTTTTATTTTGCAGGTGGGAATCATTTTTTCAAAAAAAGTATAACAATATCGAGGAGGAGATTAACATGGACAGACACAGCGCAAGATTTATTGATGCAGAAGAACTAGCTGCACTTACAGGTGTATCAAAAGCTGGAGCTTATAAAATCATTCAGCAACTTAATGAAGAATTAAAACAAAAAGGATATTTAATTGTACGCGGAAGAGTTATCTATCCTTATTTCTATGAAAGATTTTTTGGAAAGGATGATAAAAATGCCAGTATACAAAGATAAGAAGCGTGGCACATGGTATATTGTCACACGTTACAAAGATTGGACTGGCAAACTTAGAACCACCACAAAAAGGGGTTTTAAAACAAAGATGGATGCCAAAAATTATGAGATTGATTTTACTGAAATGAAAAACAATAGTCTTTCAATGACATTTGGAAGTTTCGTTAAAATTTATATGGACTCCATGCAAAATCGTTTAAAAGAAAATACACTACTCACAAAACAAACAATTATTGAAAAGAAATTCCTTCCCTATTTTAAGGATAAGAAATTATGTGACATTACACCTAAAGATGTCATCTATTGGCAAAATGAAATGATGAAACAGACAAGTAAAAAAGATAAAGAATTTTCTCCAACTTATCTTAAAACAGTACACAATCAATTAAGTGCCATTTTCAATTATGCCGTCCGCTATTATGGACTTAAAGATAATCCAGCAAGAATTGCAGGATGCATGGGAAAAGAAACAAATGGAGAAATGCAGTTTTGGACAAAAGAAGAGTACATGAAATTTTCCAAAGCCATGATGAAAAAAGATGGAGTTTTCCAAGCATTTGAAATGCTTTACTGGTGCGGAATCCGTCTTGGGGAAATGCTCGCATTAACCCCTTCCGATTTTGATTTTGAAAAGAAAACAGTCCGTATCAATAAAAGCTATCAAAGACTTCATGGAAAAGATATTATTACAGATCCTAAAACAGCTAAAAGTAATCGTGTAGTTCAGATGCCCGATTTTTTAGCTGATGAAATGCAGGATTATATTTCAAGGTTTTATACCATAGAACCTGATGAACGTATTTTCATACTCACAAAATCATTTCTACATCATGAAATGGATCGTGGATGTAAAGAAACTGGAGTGAAACGAATTCGTATTCATGACCTTCGCCATTCACATGTGTCATTATTAATTGAGATGGGGTTTACTGCTGTAGACATTGCCAATCGAGTTGGTCATGAAAGTGTAAAGATCACTTATCGTTATGCTCACATGTTCCCATCAAAAGATGAAGCCATTGCCAAAAAACTTACAGATATTCGAGGAGGCGCTTTTGATGAGCAAAAAGAATCTTGATCGTAAAGGTCGATTTAGAAACAAGATTGTTTCTGTACGAATGTCTGAAGAAGAAGCTAAACTTCTTGATCGCCGTGTTTTGTTATCTGGACTAACAAAACAGGATTACATAATCAACTCTATCCTTGGTAAAGAGATAGCTGTTTATGGAAATCCATACGTTTTCAAAAATCTTCACGATGAGCTTATGCATCTCATTGAAATGTATGGAATAGAAGTTGAAAACGATGATGATGAAGAAATTATCGCAATTACTCTTCAAATGATTTTGGCAATGAGAAAAAAAGAGAGAAAATTGATTTTTCCGGAATAAAATGTTGTCAAACTGTTTTCACAATTACATAGAAAAGTGTCAAAAAGCCCATGAAATAGGGCTTTTTTGATAGCTGTGTTATTATTATTTGTAAATAACATTTTTCTATGTTTTAGATGGTATTTTTCTGAAAAAATGAAGAAAATAAAACTTAAACCTCCATAAAATTGGTTAACATTGACAAAAAAGAAGCCAACTTTTTAAAATTCTAAATTGAAATTTCCATCAATGATGAAAATTAGGCTCAACCTGCAAACCATGGCTTGCAGGTTGGACAAAAATTCACAAAATTTAAGTCAAATTTCATCAAAATCAGGCCAAAAAAGGGCTTAAATCATCGAATTTTGCTGATTTTTTTGTTTTCACAAAAACAAAAATCGGAAAAATGTTTTCAAAATGTTTTCACGGCCATTTTGAGCATCAAAAAAGTCGCCTGTTTAAGCGACTTTTCGACATTCTATATTGATCATTAGTAGCCGATTCCCCGTATTTTTCGTAAACATCTCCCCGTCATCTTCGTTGATTTAACACCAATTTTTACTTTCTTTTTTTCAGCATTTTTTTCGATAATTATCTCAAAGATTTCGTATAGGATAATTTACTTTTATTAACGGAAAACCGCATAAGCACAAGGTTTTTGTTATGTGAAGTCATGTTTTTTTACACACAAAAAGACCCTGCATTTTTCAACGCAAGGTCTCATTTTTTATTTCTTATTTTGTTTTCTAAGTAGTTCTTAGATCAATGTTCCACGGGGTTTTAAATTGCACACGCGTGGGGATTGATGTGGGATTCTACATATATACTATTCGAACTCGATTGTTCCAGGAGGCTTACTAGTAAGGTCATACATTACACGGTTAACCCCACGAACCTCATTGATAATACGAGACATAACTTTATTTAATACTTCATATGGAATCTGAGCAGATTCAGCAGTCATAAAGTCAATTGTATTAACGGCACGTAAAGCGATGGCATAATCATATGTTCTTTCATCACCCATAACACCTACTGAACGCATATTTGTCAATGCTGCAAAGTATTGACCGATTGAACGATCCAATCCAGCATTTGCGATTTCTTCACGATAAATGGCATCTGCATCTTGTACGATTTTTACTTTTTCTTCAGTTACTTCACCAATGATACGAATTCCTAAACCAGGTCCTGGGAATGGTTGTCTGAATACTAAGTATTCGGGAATACCTAATTCTAAACCAGCTTTACGAACTTCATCCTTGAACAAGTCACGTAATGGTTCAATAATTTCTTTGAAATCTACGTGATCAGGAAGTCCACCAACGTTGTGGTGAGATTTAATTACAGCAGATTCTCCACCTAAACCACTCTCAACAACATCTGGATAAATTGTTCCTTGAACTAAGAAATCAACTTTTCCTATTTTCTTAGCCTCTTCTTCAAATACACGAATGAATTCTTCACCAATGATCTTACGCTTTGCCTCTGGCTCTTCAACACCCTTTAGCTTTTCATAATATCTTTGTTGCGCATTTACACGAATGAAGTTTAATTCATATGGACCTTCTGGACCAAATACAGCCTCTACTTCATCCCCTTCGTTTTTACGAAGTAAACCATGATCAACAAATACACATGTCAATTGGTTACCAATTGCTTTTGATAATAATACAGCTGCAACAGAAGAGTCTACTCCACCACTAAGGGCACATAAAACTTTTCCATCTCCAACCTTTTCACGAATAGCCTTAATTTGTTCTTCAACAAAGTTATCCATTCTCCAGTCACCACAGCATCCACAAACACCACGAACGAAGTTATATAACATTTTTGAACCTTCTTGTGTATGCAATACTTCTGGATGGAACT
>ERZ857745.2405-NODE-2405-length-20226-cov-4.295375_pt1 | contig 20226 bp, 8 predicted proteins | sample MGYA00519699_ERZ857745 | MGnify/ENA primary metagenome ERZ857745 (study PRJEB31778, sample SAMEA3449357) | human gut metagenome | biome: human gut; feature: human-associated habitat; material: faeces | place: United Kingdom | collected 2010/2012 ...
GCCGCCGTTCGCGGCGCGCTCCGGCAAGTGCCGCCAACGCTTCGCGGCGCAGTTCCGCAGCCAGCGACGCCGGCACGAACCACTCCGCGCCCCGCACTTCGGCTTCGCGGACCGCGAAGATCGTGTCGCCCGACTTCATCGCCTGCGCACGCAGTGCGGCGGCATTGGCGTCGGGATTCTTCGCCGGGTCGAGCCGCACGGCCCGCACGGCCGAGGCCGCAACGCCCTCGCAATCCGTATAAGTAAGTTTCAGCCCTTCGGCCGTCGCCTCCGCCGCGGCCTTCGCCGGAATCACCCGCCGCGTGCGGCTGCGCTCCACGGCCAGCGTGAAACGGCGGTCGAAATTGCGGCGGACCTCCGCCCCGGGCGTGATCCCCTCCATGCGATTGGGCGTGATGCGGCGACCCTCCACGGCGTTGACGTTGGTCCCGGTCACGCCGCGCGGCGTCAGGAAACAGATGCCGTCGCCCGGCGCAAGATCGTGCGCACCATCGAGCGTGAACGTGCCGCCCGAAACGCCCGCCACGCGGCCCACCCGTTCGCCGACCGCCTTCGGGGTGTCGAACGACGCCACTCCGGCGCGCTTTCCGTCCAGAAAATAGTCGGACTCCCCGCGTGTAAAACTCTTCGACGGATCGGGCGTGAAATCCGGGACGCTCTCGCCGACGGACGACCGCACCAGCCCCGGCCGCAGGGCCAGCGCCTCGTCCACCGCCCGGCGGTAGTGGGCCACAACGTTCCGGATATAAGCGAGATCCTTGAGCCGACCTTCTATCTTGAATGAAGTGACACCCGCATCCAGCAGATCGCCAATGCGTTGCGAAAGATTCATGTCGCGTACCGACAGCAGATGCTTCCCGGCAATCCAGGTCCGGCCCTTTCCGTCGGTGAGGTCCCACGTCAGGCGGCAGGGCTGGCTGCACGCCCCGCGATTGCCGCTGCGCGCGGACATCGACCGCGAGAGGAAACAGCGGCCGCTGTACCCCACGCAGACCGCCCCGTGGACGAAGCATTCGACCTCGGCCGCGGTGGCGGCGCAGATGGCCCGGATCTCCTCCAGCGTGAGGTTGCGTTCGAGAATCACCCGCGCAAACCCCGCCTCGCCCAAGAACCGCGCCCCCTCGGGCGTGCGGTTCGAAACCTGCGTCGAGGCGTGCAGCTCCACCGGAAGGTCCATCCGCCGCAGAGCCATGTCCTGCACGATCAGCGCATCGACGCCCGCGTCGATCAGGCTGCGGGCCTGCCGTTCGGCGGCCTCCAGTTCGTCGTCCCACACGAGCGTGTTGAGCGTGGCATGGACCCGCACTCCGAAGCGGTGGGCATACTCCACGACCCGGGCGATCTCCTCCGCGGAGTTCCCCGCGGCCTGCCGCGCGCCGAACCGCGCGCCGCCGATATAGACCGCATCGGCGCCGTAGTCTACGGCGGCCGCGGCCGCAGCGTAATCTTTGGCAGGAGCTAACAGTTCGACGAGTTTCATTTTTTTCTTTTTGCAAAAGTAACAAAAAGCGGTCAATATCGGGACGTCGCGGACGGAAAATCGCGGGAACCGCCGCCGGGACGGACATTATCAATTATCATTCAACAGCTTACGCCCCAAATAGTCAATATATAACAAACATCCTTCTTTTTCACCGGACCGGAAATATCCCTGCGATGACAATATCCGACAAACAAAACAATTGCAGCCGCAAAACGGCTGTCATTCTTCAAAATCATTAAAACTCAACCTTATACACACGCATAACACCGAAAAACAAACAATACGAAAAGACTTTTACGACAATATTTTCAGGATTTCCAGAAAGCATTCGGGCAAATTTTCGTATATTGTGCCGCAAATAAACAAGTCCAAAAATTTCACACGATGCAATTTTCAGCAAATACGGTTCTCCGGAAACGGGATACCGTACCCATTCATTTTTTATTCCTAATCCAATTTTTATGAGAAGATGCTTTACGCTATTGACGGTTCTCGTCCTCTGCACCTCAAGCGGCTGCGACGACAAGAACAAAGAGGAGGTCGCGGATGTGATCGTCCTCTCGCGAAGTAGTGTCGCGTTCGCCCAGAAAGGCGGAACGACCACCGTCGCGGTAGCCACGCCCTCCGACTGGAAGGTGAGCTGTCCGGACGATTGGGTGACGCTGGCCTCCGAAGAGGGCCTGCTGACCATCTCCGCGGCAAGCAATACGACCGACAATGTCCGCAACTCGAAAATCACCGTGGAAACGGCCGGCGACAAACAGGAAATCGCCGTTCACCAGGCATTCTCGTGGGAAACGGTCCTGCTGTCCACCACCGCTTCGGAGGAAATTTCGCTGGATTCCGAAGGTGAGAGCGTTCTCTTCACCGTGGTCTCCAACGGCCAGTGGAGCGTCACGAGCGACGCCGACTGGGTTTCGGTCGAAAGCGACCCGGTCAGCGGAACGGTACGCGTCGGCGCCCCGCGCAATCCCGACGCCCACCGCAATGCGACGCTCACCGTCCGGGCGACCAAAGGCTCCGCTACGGAATCCTGCAAAGTGACCGTTTCGCAAATCTCACGCGAGGAAAACCCCTACTACCAAATGCTGGGATATTACGGACTTCATGCGGAAAACTGGTATTACGGCCGTGAACCGATCGGCGTGAGCGGCACGGGTACGTTCTGCACCGTCGAAGAGAAAGAGTACCGCAAGAGTTTCTACATCAAGAACCTGTTCCTGACGGGCACGGTCGTGGAAGCCACCTATGACAAAAACACCCAAACCATGTCGATCGAACTGGGCAGGCTCTGCTACACCCGCGAGATCTCCCCGACGGTCTCCCGCTTCCACTACCTGTACTCGATCAACATGCAGGGCGGAGGTTTCCACAACGGCATGCTGACCGGCAGGCTGGGAGAGGGCTACAACGACGACGCGGACGAAACCCGCAAGGCGATCCTCCTGAACGGTTTCGAATCGCCGTACACCACGCTGGGCATCATCGGATACCAGGAGCAGCAGTGGCTGTCGTTCGGCGACCTCTACTACGCCACCGGCACGATGTATCTCGTGGACTGGGACATTCCGGCCGACACCGGCACGGCCCCGACCTCCGTCACCCGGGCCGCCGACGGCATCGCACCCTCGGGCAGCACCTTTCCCGTATCGAAACATTAAACCGCAGCACACATGAAAAAATTATATGCACTGACAGCTTTACTGCTCGGCATGATGGGGTGCTCCGAAGAGACGATCACCTACACCAACCCCGTCCCGGGCGATGAACCGTCCGGCATTGCGGCCGAACTGGGCATCTCGTCGAAAAACACATGGTTCGCCGCTGAAGACGAACGCAACGCCTCGATCGGCTTCAAGAGCCTGGGCGGAGAGGTCGTCGTGGACATCCAGACCAACACGACGTGGAAATACGACGCCGTCAACGCCGGCTGGCTGACCATCGAGAAAGACGACGTCGCCGACCAGCTCGTCCTGAACTGCGAGGGCAACAAGGTCGAGGAGCAGCAGCAGGCTACGATCACCATTACCGCCGGCGACAAGACCGCGACCATCTCCGCCACGCAGAACGCGTACGGCACGCTCGAAATCGCCGCATCGAAAAACAACTTCCAGATTCCCGCCGTCGGCGAACTGACCGCCGAATTCGAAGTGCAGTCGACCGACGAAGACTGGATCTTCGAAACCAAAGACTGCCCGTGGCTGCTTCTCGAACAGCAGGGCGACAAAGTCACGATGACGCTCGACCCCAACGAGGAGATCGAGGACCGCGAAACGACCTTCGTGCTGATTGCCGGCGAGGGGGGGGGAAATCCCGTCTCTGAAACGATCCGCGTCACGCAGGACCGCGCCGTCTACGTCAACGTTTCGCTAAAAACCATTCCACTCTCGCCCACTCCCACCGAATCCGACAAAAAAGAGTTGGGAATCAGATCCAACTACGACTGGGAGTACACGCTTTCCGAAAATTCCGACTGGCTCTCCGCCACGAAAACCGAGCAGGGACTTACAATCACCGCAGAGACCAATTCGAGCGGATCGTCCCGCACCGCAACCATCACCGTATCGGCCGGCGACGGCAAACAGAACCAGACCGAACAGGTCGTCACCGTCTCCCAGACCGGTCTGGACCTCGACGCCTTCATCCTCGGAATCGACATCACCTCGTCGAGCCTGAAGACCTATCTGCCGTTCGACAAGGCCATCGACGCCACCATCGACTGGGGCGACGGCAGCATCGAGGAGAACGTCACCTCCGCCTACCCCTCGCACACCTACACCGACCCGGGCTACTACATCGTCTCGGTCAAGGGCAACGTGACGTCGCTCAACTCCTACGACATCCCCGACTACGGACTGGGCAACCAGTTCAAGGAGGTTTACAACTGGGGCCGCACGGGGCTGACCTCGATGGCGCGCGCATTCCAGAACTGCCGCGAGCTGAAACGGATTCCCTCCGACAACACCGAAGCCTTCGCCAAGGTCACCACCTTCCACTATGCATTCACCGACTGCCGCGTCCTCGAAGCCGTTCCCGACGGGCTGTTCGACCATGCAACCGAGGCGGAAACCTTCGCCTACTGCTTCCAGAACTGCAACATGGTCACCGAAGTGCCCGCCGACCTGCTTTACAACTGCACGAAGATCACCTCGGTAGGTTCGCTCTTCTCCGGCACGGCGATCACCCAGATCGACGAGGATTTCTTCTCTCGCAACACGGAGCTGACCGACTGTTCGATCATCTTCTCGAACGGCAAACTGAAGACGGTTCCCGAAAAACTCTTCGCCAACAACAAGAAGGTGACGACCTTCAACTCGCTGTTCGCCAACAGCGAGTCGTTCGAATCCGTCCCGGCCGGCCTGTTCGCCAACAACCCCGAGGTCGACTCGTTCCGCATGCTCTTCTCGGAAACAAGCCTGAAATCCGTCCCGGACGGCCTGTTCGCCAACAACCACAAGGTCACCAATTTCCAGAGCGCATTCAGCAAAACGGCCATCCAGAGCGTTCCCGCCGACCTGTTCGCAGGCTGCGACAAGGTGACGACCTTTATGAGCTGTTTCACCGGATGCAGCGAACTGCAAAGCGTCCCGGCCGAGCTGTTCAAAAGCAGCGGAGCCTTCACGACCGTGACGAAGACCGCCTTCAACAACATCTTCAAGGACTGCACCTCGCTGACCGAAGTGCCCGCAGGGCTGTTCGACGGCTTTACCCTGGTCACCGCCTTCAACGACGCCTTCAACGGCTGCGCGTCGCTCACGACGCTCCCCGCAGGGCTGTTCGCCACCAATACGGCGGTCACCTCGTTCACCAATGTCTTCAAAGGCTGCACCTCGCTCAAAAGCATCCCCGAAGGCGTCCTCGGCGGACTTTCCAAAGTCACCTCGTTCTCGGGCCTGTTCGCAGGCTGTACGGGGCTTGAAGAGATCGGCGCCAACATCATCTCCGGCTGCGCCGCCTGCAAGAATATCTCCTCGATGTTCAAGGACTGCGACAACCTGAAAACCGTTTCCGCGGAGGCTTTCGCCGGCGCACCCGCGATCACCAGCATCGGCAGCCTGTTCGAAAACTGCACGCTGCTCGAAAGCGTTCCGGAGGATATTTTCGCCGGGATGCCGAATCTGGCGACCGCCACCAGCGTATTCGCGGCGTCGGGACTGAAAACGGTTCCCGCCGGTCTGTTCAGCCGCAATCCCTCCGTCACGACCTTCGGCAAGGTGTTCCAGAACTGCGCCGCACTGACGACGCTGCCCGACGGACTGTTCGCCGGCAACCCGAAAGTGACGACCTATTCCAACGCCCTGGAGAACTGCACGGCCCTCGAATCGGTCGGCCTCCTCTTCGGGAAGAGCACGGCCTCGGCCAAATGCGACCGCCTCTTCGCAGGGGCCACGGCACTGAAGAGCGTGCCCGCCGGAATCTTCGACGGACTGACCGGGGCGACGGCCTTCAACAACACGTTCTCCGAATGCTCCGCCCTGGAGACGATTCCGGCAGGGCTCTTCGCCAAGAACGTCAACGCGACCACCGTGGCCCAGTGCTTCCTGAACTGCACCCGCCTCACGATGGTTCCCTCGCGCTTGTTCGAAGCCAACACCAAGACGAAGACCCTGACGGAGATGTTCTCCGGCTGCTCGGGAATCGAAAGCATCGCGCCGGACGCCTTCACGGGACTGAACGGCACGTCGCTCAATTTCCAGAAGGCATTCCTCAACTGTACCTCACTCCGGGAGATCCCCGACGGGCTGCTGAAAACCACGCAGATTTCAACCTACACCAGCCTGTTCGCCGACTGCACGGGACTGGTCCGCGTCGGGTCGGAGGTGTTCAACTGCGCTTCGGCCACCATGTTCAATTCGGTCTTCGACGGTTGTACGTCGCTCGAAGAGGTCGGCAAGAACATGCTGGTCAGCCCCGTCAAACTGACCAGCGTCGCGAATCTCTTCCGCGATTGCGGGACGCTCAGGAGCGTTCCGGTGAGCCTGTTCGACGAAGCCGTGAAGCTCAAGACGCTGACTTCGACCTTCCAGGGCTGCGCGTCGCTCGAAGGCGAATCGCCCTACACGGTCGTCGACGGCGTGAAATACCACCTGTACGACCGCACGGCGGAGAATGCCGCCGCCTCGGGACTCACCGCGATCACCGCCGCCAAGAGCAGTTTCGCGGGATGTACGAAACTCTCGGACTACGACAAGATCCCCACCACGTGGAAGGAATAGACGAACACAAAACGATCCCGAACATGAAAAATACGATAATATGCAGCATCGCAGTGCTGTCGGCCGCACTGCTGGCAGCCTGCACCGAAACCACCCGGATATGGCCGGAGGAGGGCGAAAGCAAGGCCTACGTGGAGGTGTCGAGCCAAAAAGTGATCTTCGACGCCGACGGAGGCAACGCCGTGATCACCGTGGCGACGAACGCCGACGGCTGGGACTACGCCGCCGAAGGCGACTGGTTCACCGTCGCCCGGCAGGACGGCAACGCCCTGCTGGTCGAGACCCTGATCAACGCCGGAGCCGAAACCCTGACGGGCAAACTCACGGTCAGCGCCGAGAAGAACGGGGAGACCGTTTCGCAGGAGGTCGCACTCGTACAGCGCGCCGAACGGAGCGTCAACCTGAGCGCCGAAGGCACGGCCAACTGCTACATCGCCCGGACCGGCGGCGTCTACAAATTCGACGCATCGGTCAAGGGCAACGGCGGCGGCGACGGAGTCAGCGACTACATCGCCAACTACGGACTCGCCATCGAGGACGGCGCCTTCGCCGAACTGCTCTGGGAATCGCGCCACGACGGCGACAAGACCATGTCGCGCGAAATCATCGACGGCGCGCCGATCTACCGGGGCGGCTACGTGACCTTCTCGACGGGGCGTTCGGAGGGCAACGCCGTGATCGCCGTGAAGGACATCAAGGGCAACATCGTCTGGAGCTGGCACATCTGGGTCTGCAACGACGAAATCACGGCGCACGACCACATCGACTCGGAAGGCAAAGTCGCCGCCGTGATCATGGACCGCAACCTCGGAGCGCTGAACAACACCCCGATGGACGTGGGCAACCGAGGCATGTTCTACGAGTGGGGCCGCAAGGACCCCTTCACGCCTTCGCGATCGCCCTACCACGCGAATACCGACGGCAACAACGTCCCGGCCTACAACGAACCGAACACCGCGATCGGCGACGGAACAGGAACATGGGTCTACAACGCGCAGGCCGCCGTGCTCGCCACGCCGCCGGCCAACATTCCCAATTCGATCCTGAACCCGATGACCTACCTGCAATCGCCGTACAACGGCCACGCCGACTGGTACTGCACGGGAACAGACCCGAAGGCCACGCATCCGGGGCTGTGGGGTCCCGAGAAGACCATTTTCGACCCCTGCCCTCCGGGCTACAAGGTCCCGGGACCCGATCTCTGGGGCATTCCCGCTGGAAACAACTCGATCACCAACGGCGGCGCCGCGGCGGATTACGACGAAACCGGCGTCAGCGTCAAATGGGACTGGAACGCCTACGAAGACTGCGGGCGCCGCTGGAAAAACACCGGCGACTACTACCCGATGGCCGGCAACATCTACTACACGGACTACATCTCGGTGAGCATCTGCAACTACACGGGCGGCATGGCATTCTACTGGACCGCCCAGGCGACTCCCGATGCGACGAAGTCATCGGCCTACTTCGTGAACTTCAACCCCAACTGGTGCAATTACAGGCTCGGCGAGCACGACTGTTCCGCACAGATACGCTGCATCCGGGAATAACACTAAAAACTGATCGTCTATGAAATATCCATTCAAATCGCTTCTCCTGGCGGCAACCGTCCTCGCGGCGGCATCGTGCGCCAAGGACGACACGCAGAGCGGCGGCGAAGAGACCGCGGGTCCCGTCATCGTCAACGCCTCCCCGGCGGCCATCGGCGGCGAGATCATCCTCAAACTGAAGACCGAGGCCTCCGGCATCGTGGAAAAGAGCCGCGCGCAGGGCGTTTCGAAAGGCAGCGGCATCGACGAGATCGACCGCATCCTCAACACGGTGAACACCGTACGTTTCGAACGGCTCTTCCCGGACGGCGGGCGTTTCGAAGAACGCACCCGCAGGGAAGGCCTGCACCTCTGGTATTACGCCAAATACGACCCGTCGGTCCCGACGAGCGAGATGGCCAGCCTGCTCTCTTCGTGCAAGGACATCGAAATCATCGAATACTCGCTGGCCGCCGAAACTTCGGACCACCGCCGCGCGGCATCTCCCGCCGCCGGGGCGCAGAGCGTCACCCGCGCCATTGCAGACGAGGTGCGCAACGTCCCCTTCCCGTTCAACGAGAGCGAACGCTCGCAGCAGATGCAATGGCACTACAACAACACGGGAAACATCTTCGCGCAGACGAGCCAGCTGGGCGCCGACGCCAACGTATACGCCGCCTGGCAGCTCTCGACGGGCAATCCCGACGTGATCGTCGCCGTCGTGGACCAGGGCGTCAAATACGACCACGAAGACCTGGCCGCCAACATGTGGGTCAACGAGGCCGAACTGAACGGCACGCCGGGCGTCGACGACGACGGCAACGGCTATGTGGACGACATTTACGGCTACAACTTCACCAAGGAGACCGGCGAACTGGATTTCTCGGCCGAACTGATGCACGGCACGCACGTCGCCGGCACGATCGCCGCCGTGAACAACAACGGCGTGGGCGTCTGCGGCATCGCAGGCGGCTCGGGCAGGGGCGACGGCGTGAAGATCATGTCGTGCGAGATTCTCGGCAAGTCGGAGTCCGGATCGTCGGGCGCCGGACTGGCCGGACAGATCCGCGCCATCAAGTACGCCGCCGACAACGGCGCCGTGATCTGCCAGAACAGCTGGGGATACACCGCCGGAACCATCTCCGTGACCGACTGGACACGCGGTTCCTACTCGGCGCTCTCGCGTGCCATGGAGTACTTCAACAAATATGCGGGACTGGACGAAAACGGCAACCAGACAGGCCCGATGGCCGGCGGCATCGTCCTCTTCGCCGCGGGCAACGACGCTTCGAGCGAGGTCTGCTATCCCGCCGCCGACGCCAACGCGATCAGCGTGGGCGCAACCGCGTTCACGGGCGCCCCGGCCTACTACACCAACTACGGCACATGGGTCCAGATCTCGGCCCCGGGCGGCGACCAGATGCTGAGCAACGCCTACGGCGGCGTTTACAGCACGAGCGTGGCCGCCGACGGCTCTTCGGGCTACGAAGGCAGCCAGGGGACCTCGATGGCCTGCCCCCACGTGTCGGGAGCCTGCGCGCTGGCCGTCAGCTATTACTACGGCGCTGAAAAACGCAAGGGCCTTACGGGCGAAATGCTCCGGCAGGCGCTGTTGAGCAGCACCCAGTCCGTCGACCGCTACTGCACCGGCAAATACCAGCAGTATCTGGGCAACATGGGCATCGGCAGCCTCGACACCTACAAGCTGCTGCGGAACATCGCCAAGATCGACGGCATCCCGGCGCAGCGGGTCGGCGTGGGCGACACCGTCAGCATCGACCTGGGCGACCACTTCACCGCCACCAATGTCCTGGGGTACACCGTTTCCGTTCCCGACCTCGTGAAGATCGAACTTCGGGGCGGAGTGATGAAGCTCACCGGCCTCAAGAAAGGCCGGACGACGATCATCGTCTCGGACGGCGCGGCCATTCGCAAACCGATCGAGGTAACCGTCGAATGACACATTCACTAACGCAAAAGAGAATCAAACCTATGAAAACCTTTTATAAATACGCGGCATTCGCGGCGGCGGCCCTCGCGGGACTGTGCGCCTGCTCGTCGGACGACGACGACGCGGAGACCGGCTCCGGCCTGCAACCCGTCGCACAGCCGCAGATCATCGTCAGCGACCTGACGACCACCGGATTCACCCTCCGCTGGGAAGCCGTCGACGACGCAGGGTCCTACGTCTACACGTTCGACGGCGGGAGCGAGACCTCGACGACCGGCTGCCGGCTGGAATTCAACAGTCTGGAACGGCAGAAAGAGTATGTCGTGGCGGTCAAGGCCTGCCCCCGGGACCCGGCCGAATACACCGAATCCCCCTTCACCTACATCCACGTGCTGACCGACGACCTGGAGCAGCTTCCCCAGCCGAAGATCACGCTCGGCAGCGCCTATGCGTCGAAAACCGTCATCTCCTGGACCGAAGTGCCCGAAGCGGAACTCTACGAGTTCTCGGTCGACGGCGGGGAGGTGTCGACCACCCGAAACCGTACGGTCATCCTGTCGAAACTCGACAAGGGCCGCACCTACTCCTTCTCGGTGCGCGCCATGACGTCCGACGCCACGCGCTTCACCAACTCGGAAGCCGCACAGCTCTCGTTCGTCACCTCGGACGCCGACGTTCCGCCGCTGGTCATCGCCCCGACGACGATCATCTCCGACGCCGTGGCGTTCGACATCTACGCCTCCAGCGACGAAACCTACTATTATGAAATTCTCCCGGCCACGACCTTCGCCAAGTATTCGCCCGAAGAGCTGATGACCGCCTTCCAGACCTATATCGTCGAATACGCCAAAAAGCAGGGCATCAGCCTCCAGCTGGCCATGGCCTCGATGCTCAAGTCGGGAACCCAGAGCCTCCAGATGACGGGACTCACCCCCGAGTTGAGCTACGTGATCTTCGCCTTCGGCATGGACCTGCGAGGCAACATCACCTCGAACCTCTCCTCCACGCAGTTCAAGACCACGGCCGACGGCTACTCCGCCGGTCCGAACTACGGCGGCAGCGACTGGTTCACGCAGCGGTTCTACATCACCAACGCCTACCTCGCCCTGACGGGTTACGGCTGGACCAACTCCGTGTGGACCCACTGGAAGGGAGACGACGTGACGGACGTCCGTTACCGTACGCTGACGACCAAGCTCTTCAATCAGGTCTTCTCCGATCCCTACGACCGACAGGCCATCGCCGCATTCCTGAAAGACCCCAATTACGGAGTCCAGTTCAACCCCGAGCTGCTCTCGGCGACGGTAAACAGCGCCGACGGTTACAACGGACTTACGGAAGGAGTCAGCGCCGGCACGTCCTACACGCTGCTCACGCTGGCCACCTCGTCGAGCGGCGCCGAAACGGTCTGCGTCAACTCCGTCACCACGAAGACCAGCACGGCCGCAGCCGCGTGGTTCGCAGCCGCAGCCTCGACCAACGCCAACTACGGCCCGACGCACAACACCGTAGCCGGCGTCATGAAGGGCATCGACATCGCAACGGTGCGTTACGCGATTTTCAAACAGAGCGCCCTGGCGAACGTCAGCACGGACAACTATCCGGCCGTGATCGAAGAGTTCGGACACGACCTCAAGGAGGAGTACCTCCCCTACATCAACGGAAACGGCTTTGCCATCCTCTTCACCGGGGAGAGCGGCGTAACGCCCGAAACCACGTACGTCTTCATGGCGACGGCGACCAACACGGTCGGCGACAAAGTCACCAAATGGGGTTCGGCGACCACCAGCGCGGCTCCGGACGCCGCCCGGGCGAAGGCGCAGGCCGCAACCCGAACGGACGAACCGCTCCGGTCGCCCGCCGGGAAACCCATCGCCAACCCCGAGAAGTTCATCTACCCGATGGAGAGCGTCCAGCTGCCCGCCGGAGCGAAACCCGAAGGCGACCTCTGGACCATCATTCACAACACGCACAACATCAAATAAGAGTACATCTATGAACAAGATAGCAGCAATTCTCTGGTGCATCCTGTCGCTGGCATGGACGACGGCCTCCTGGGCGCAGAACGTCGCCGTCAGCGGCAAAGTCACCGGAGCCAACGGCGAAGCCATCATCGGCGCGAACGTTCTCGTGGAGGGCACTACGCAGGGCATCACGACGAACGTCGACGGAGACTACACCCTGACGAACGTCCCGGCCAACGCCACGCTCGTCGTCTCCTACCTGGGCTACAAGACCGAGAAAATCCCTGTCGGCAACAAGACCCGCATCGACGTCACGCTCCGGGAGGACACCGCCGAGATCGAAGGCGTGATGGTCGTGGCCTACGGTACGGCCAAGAAGGAGTCGTTCACCGGTTCGGCCGCCGTCGTCAAGGGCGGCGAACTCCAGAAGCGCGTCGTGGGCAACGTCACCAAATCGTTCGAAGGAACCGTAGCCGGCGTGCAGGTCGCCTCCGGCGGCGGCCAGCCGGGCGAAGCGGCATCGGTCATCATCCGCGGCATCGGGTCGGTGAACGCCTCGGCGACACCGCTATACGTGGTCGACGGCATCCCCTTCGACGGGTCGCTCAGCGCGATCAACCCCGCGGACATCGAGACGATGACCGTGCTCAAGGACGCATCGGCAGGTGCGCTCTACGGCGCCCGCGGAGCCAACGGCGTCATCGTCATCACGACCAAGAAGGGCAAGAAGGACAAAATCCGCATTTCGTACAAGGGCAACGTCGGAATCGCCTCGCGCGCCATCCCCCGCTACGACCTGGTCGACATGAAAGATTACGTCGAGATGAGCTACGAAGCGCTGCGCAACAGCGCCCAATACGGCACGGGCATGGATTTCGAGGGCGCGAGCCGCTACGCCGCCGCCAACCTCGGCCAGCAGATCGGCGGACTGAAGAATCCCGAATACTACAACCCGTACAAGAACTACACGTGGGAGACGCTGATCGACCAGTCGACGGGCAAGATCCGTTCGGATGCCAAAGCTGCATGGAACGAGAACTGGCTGGACGAAATCAGCGACAATTCGGCCATACGCACCGAACACATCGTCTCGGTGAACGGCGGTTCGGAACGCGCCAACTACGTCGCATCGCTGGGATACTACATGGAAGACGGCATTCTCCAGAACACCGACTTCTCCCGCTACACGGGCCGCGTGGGCGCCGATTCGCAGGCCAAGAGCTGGCTCAAGATCGGCATGAACGCCAACTTCGCCCACAGCGAATCGAGCTACCAGAGTTTCGAGGACGCAAGCACGGCGAACGTCTGGTACACGGCGCAGTTCATGGCCCCGGTCTATCCCGTCTACCTGAAGGACATGGCCGGCAACAACGTGCGCGACGCCGACGGGCGGCTGCAATACGAATACGGATCGGAGGATGACAACGGCTACGCCAACCGCCCCTCGGCCCAGGGCTTCAACTCGAAGGCCGAACTTTACAACAACAAGGCCTACTACACCCGCAACTCGCTTTCGGCGCGCAGCTACATCACCTTCGGGACGGTCAGGGAGGAGGCCCGGCTCTACGGACTGAAACTCACGATGAACTTCGGTACGGACTACACCGACTACCAGCGCACGCTGGTCTACGACAAGGAGCACGGCAACGCGGCCCAGCAGGGCGGACGCCTCAGCAAGACCAACACCCGCACGCTGAGCTACACGTTCAACCAGCTGCTGACCTACGACCGCACGTTCGGCGACCACTCCCTCAACCTGCTGGCCGGCCATGAGTACTACCGCTACAAGTACAACTACGCCCTCGGCGAAAAAACCGGCATCGTCGGCGGGATCGACGAGTTGGGACCCGCCGTGACGACCACCGACAACAACAGCTATTCGCACAACTACGGCGTGGAGTCCTACCTCGCGCGCATCAACTACGGCTTCAAGAGCCGTTACTACATCGACGCCAGCTGGCGAACGGACGGTTCGTCGCGCTTCCATCCCAGCGACCGCTGGGGCCATTTCTGGTCGGTGGGCGCCTCGTGGCGCATCTCCGAAGAGCAGTTCATGGAGAACACCCGCCAGTGGCTCGACAACCTCACGCTGAAGGTTTCATACGGCGTACAGGGCAACGACAACCTGGGAACCTATTACGCATGGCAGGGTCTCTACGACTACACGTGGCCCAACGCCACCGATGCGGGCGCCTTCGTCGACAAGCTCGAAAACAGGAAGGTGACCTGGGAGAAGAACGGCAACCTCAACGCCGGCATCGAAGCCACGATGTTCGGCGGCCGACTGGGCGTTTCGGTCGAGTACTACAACCGCAAAACGCGCGACATGCTGCTCAACAGTCCGCTGCCGATCTCGACCGGATTCACGGGCTTCAACGACAACGTCGGCTCGCTGCGCAACCAGGGGCTCGAGGTCTCGCTGCGCGGAACGATCCTCGACAAGCGCGACTTCCGCTGGGACGCGACGCTGATGGGTTCGTTCAACCGCAACAAGGTGCTCTCGCTCACGGGCGGCCAGGATGTCATCACGTCGGGCATCCGCGTCATCGAGGTGGGGCGGCCGATCTACACCTTCTACCTGCCGAAAACGGCCGGCGTGGACCCCGCCACGGGCAAGCAGCTCTACTACGCCTACTGGACCCAGACGGTCAACGACGAGGGGGCGCTGGTGAACACGCGCTGCGACGAGTACATCACCGACAACGTGGCGATGGCCACCTTGAGCAAATACTACCACGAAAGCCGCGAGCCGAAACTCTTCGGCAGCATCGGTTCGACGTTCACGATCCTGAAGAACATCGACGTCTCGTTCCTGACGACCTATTCGATCGGCGGATGGGTTTACGACGGACTCTACAACGGCTCGATGTACGTGCAGTACGCCGGCAACAACTGGCACAAAAACGCCAAACGCCGCTGGCAGAAGCCGGGCGACAAGACCGACGTGCCGATGCTCGAAGTGGGCGGCTCGTACGCCACGACCAGCAACTCGCTGATCGACGCCTCGTACTTCGCCATCAAGAACATCACCGTCGGCTACACGCTTCCCAAGCGCTGGCTCAAGAAGATCGACATCGAGTCGCTGCGCATCTACGCCACGCTGGACAACATCGCCATGTTCAACCACATGGACGGCATGGACCCGCAGTATAACTTCACGGGATCGGTGGCTTACAGCTACACCCCGTCGCGCGTGATCGCATTCGGTATCGACCTGAACTTTTAACCACGGGAGAAAACAACTATGAAAAAAGCAATATATCTTATCATCGCACTGATCGGCTTATCAGCCCCCTCGTGCAGCGACTCGATGCTCGATTTCTCCCCGACCGACTCGGGTTCGGGCAAGGAACTGCTCAAATCGGCATCCACGGCCATCACTTCGGTCAACGGCGTCTACCGCTCGATGTGGACGGCCGGATGGTCCACGACCGCAAACACCCACCAGTGCTTCGGCATCGCGGCCTACAACCTGGCGCTCGACTGCATGGCCGACGACCTGATCATGCAGTCGCAGGGCAACGGCTGGTTCTGGGGCGACCACTGCTACAACGTCAAGAGCAACTACACTTCGTCGGCCTTCCGGTCGTACGACGTCTGGTACGCCAACTACAAATGGATCGCCAATGTAAACTACATCATCGACGCCGAGCCGGAAATGGCCGGAACGGAGGCCGACGTGGCCTACGTCGCAGGACAGGCCTACGCCATCCGGGCGCTCTGCTACCTGAACCTGGCGACGTGGTTCTCCCGCGCCCCCTACAACTCCCTGACGGGCGCTTCGCGCTGGAACGAGCCCTGCGTACCGGTTTACACCACCGGCACGTCGATCGACACGGGCGGACAGCCCCGCGAATCGCTGCGCACGGTCTACGGCCGTATCGACCAGGACATCGACCGTGCCATCGAACTGCTCGAAAAGGCCAGGGAAACCACGCTGGCCGAGAATAACAAATCGCACATCAACCTCTACGTGGCCCTGGGCATCAAGTCGCGCGCCTGTCTGGCGGAAGGCGACTGGGACGGGGCATTCAAGGCGGCCAAGCGCGTGATCGACGAAGGCGGCTACGCCGTCGGCACGAAGAGCGACCTGACGGGCGGCATGAACTCGCTCGACAAGCAGAACGTCATGTGGGGCGCAGGCATTCAGGTGGCCGACCAGGCGGGCGGCTACGCCGGGTTCTTCACCCACATGGACAACAAGGAGGGCGCCTATGCCAAATCGGCGCCGAAGCTGATCAGCAAACAGCTCTACAACCGCATCAGCGCGACAGACATCCGCCGCGACTGGTGGGACCCCTCGGACATGGAGTCGCCCTACGTCAGCAAAAAATTCTCGTTCGCCAACGTGGCCTCCTTCCTGGGCGACTACATCTACATGCGCGTCGAGGAGATGTACTTCACGGCCGCCGAAGCGGCCCTGCGGCTGGACGACCTCAAGAGCGCACGCGAACTGATGAACACCGTCATGGCCGAACGCGACCCGGGTTACAGCGCCAACAACCGCAGCGGCACGCTGCTCGGCGCGACGACCACGACCTGGACCGGATCGTTCCTCGAAAACATCCTCACCCACCGCCGCATCGAACTGTGGGGTGAGTACGGCCGGCTGTTCGACGTCCGCCGCCTGGGCCAGGGCATCGACCGCCGGACCGACGACGGCTTCTCCGAGGAGTGCATTTCGATGATGAACCGCCGGAACGTCAACATCACCAAAGCCGACACTTACGACTGGGTGCTGACCATTCCCAAAGCCGAACTGGATGCCAATCCGAACATCAACGAGGAGGACCAGAATCCCTAACGAGCCTTTGAACCGTTGAAAATCAAGTACACTATGAAAAACATATCGAAATATCTGGGTGCGGGACTGCTGCTCTTCACCGCGGCCTGCAGCCAGACGCAGGAGGGCGACCAATACACCCCCAACAAGGACGATGCGAAGGCCATCCACTTCATCCAGTCGTCCATCCAGAAGGAGTTTCCGCAGGACGCCGTGCAGGGCGTGATCAACGTCGAAATCGCGCGTCCGGGCAACAAAGGCGCCTACAAGGTCTATCTGGCGACCAAGGACGACGACTACGAGCTGTTCTCGGTTCCGGCCGAGGCGACCATTCCCGACGGCAGCCACTCCGTGACGGTTCCCGTCGAGGTCGACCTTTCGAACTTCGTCATGGGTTCGAACTACAAGACCACGCTCTACATCAGCAGCCGGGAGGCGCGTCCGGGCGACAACGCCGCGCAGGTGGCGCAGTACTCCGACAAGGTGACCCTTTCGGCCACCTACGAACTGGAGTGGGAGACGCTCTACCGCACCACCGGAGAGGGCGAAGAGATCCCCCAGCTGGCAACCTACCACTACAACGGGTACTATTCGGGCCGCGATTCGGGCCTGGAGGTCGAGAAAGCCGTGGGAGCCAATATCTTCCGGCTGAAGGACTGGGCCAGCGGCGTGACGTTCAAGTTCGTCCTCCACGACGACAACACCTGCACCGTGCCGGCGCAGTCGATCGGCTACTACAACTCGAACTACAACGAGTACGTCTACGTCGCCGACATGGCCGTTTACACCGGCAACGACTCGGCGTACGCCAGCTATCCCTGCACGTTCGACGGCGAGAGCACCTTCTCGTTCTACCTGATCTACTACGTGTCGTCGGGCTATTTCGCCCAGGGGACCGAGAAACTGATCTTCGACACCGACATCGACACCACGCCCGTCGTGGAGATCGCTTTCGAGGGCATCGAGACCACGAGCACCGGATTCAAGGCTCCGAAACTCCACTTCTCGCCCAACGAATACACGAAGTACTACAAGGCCGCGGTCGTCGCCGGAGACATCACCGCCGACGCCGAACGGCAGCAGGAGGTGCGCCGGCAGCTGATCGACGACAAACTGGAGGCCGTGACCCCCGTGGTGACGCTCCTCGCGGACGACGCCTCGGTCTGGAACGTTCCCTCGGGCAACTACACCGCCGTGGCGCTGGCCTACGACTCGATCGAGAACCCCTGCAAGCTCTACACGCAGCGGTTCACGAACGACCCGAACGACGAATATGCTCCCCGATCGCTCGAATTCGAGTTCTACGCTCCGGAGAACAACCTCAACTACTCGCCCTACAACACGCTCATCTGGCAGATGCAGACCGCGAATGTGGCGGCGATGAAATATCTCTGCGTCAAAACCGCCGTCGCCGACTACCTGTGCGAAGCGCTCGGCATGACACTGGAGGAGGTGACCGCATCCCGGGGCTACGACGTTCCCGAGGAGATGATCGCGCAGCTCAACTCCCCCGAAGGCCGCGGCACGTCGTTCAGCCCGCTCGACGAAGGCAGCACGTACACACTCGCCCTGCTGATGTACAACTCGTTCGGCGACACGGCTTTCGTTTCGAAGAGCGCGTCGACGTTCGGTTACTTCGCCAAGGATTTCGACCGGACGAAGACCCTGGAGGACTTCATCGGCGCATTCGGCGTCACGGCGACCGTCGACGTCGATTCGCAGTCGTCCGAAAAGACCTTCCGCATGGACATCGCGCGCATCAACGACCGCGACGTGCTCATCAGCGGCATGACCGACATGCGCGACTTCGCACCCCAGCTGAAAGGCTACTACGACAAGGAGCTGCACATGCTGATCGTCGAACCCCAGTACGCGGGGATGTACAACGGCGCCTATGCGACGCTCGGCTTCTCGAACGGACTGTCGATCTTCTGGGGCGACGCCGGAATGGCCGTCGGCTACATCGGCGACACGCTCTACTGGGCTTCAAGCCCCTACTCACCCGAAGAGGTCAACAGCTACATGTTCCTGCTCTTCAGCACGCCGCAGGCGTCGAGTTCGAGCTACCTGCGCCAGTACGCCGGTTCGAAAACCTACTCGTCCCTCAAGATGAAGCCCCTCCAGCAGGCGTCCGCACAGACCGCGGCCCGCGCCGCGGAATCGCGGACCGGAAGCATCGAGACCGGCGGACAGCGCTTCACGACCTACCTGACGGGCGAACGCGTCGCCGTTCCGGCGAAAGCCTCCGGAAACACGGCAGCGAAAGTCCCGGCCGAAGGCAAGCGTCTGCGCACGGACCTCGTGCTCCACACCCGCTGATCCGCAGCCCGCACAACCGAAAACCGGATTTCCGCTTTGGGCGGAAGTCCGGTTTTTTCATAAAATCGCAAAAAACGGCGTCTCGGCGTGACAGTTTGACGCGAATTTACTAATTTTGCAGGTTGTAAGGCGAAAACACAAAAAAACTCACGATATTATGCTTACGATAAAGCAAATCCGCGATGACAAAGAGGCCGCCGCACGCAAGCTGGCCAAGAAGGGCGTGGACGCCGCGCCTGTCATCGAAAAGATCATCAGCTTCGACGACCGGCGCAAAGCCCTCCAGCTGGAACTCGACAACACGCTGGCCGCCCAGAACAAGGCCGCCAAGGAGATCGGCGCACTGATGGGCCAGGGCCGCCGCGAGGAGGCCGAGGAGCGCAAACGCTTCGTGGCGGACCTCAAGGAGAAGTCCTCGCGCCTCGAAGCCGAGCTGACCGACGCCCGGCAGGAGTTGCAGTCGGCCATCGTCTCGCTGCCGAACTTCCCCGCCGAGATCGTCCCCGAAGGCAAGACGGCCGAGGACAACCTCGTCGTCAAGCTCGTGGAAAGCTACACCGCGCTTCCGGAAAACCCGCTGCCCCACTGGGAGCTGGCCCGCAAGTACGACATCATCGACTTCGACCTGGGCGTGAAGCTCACCGGCGCGGGATTCCCCGTCTACAAGGGCAAGGGCGCACGGTTGCAGCGCGCGCTGATCAACTATTTCCTCGACTGCAACACGGCGGCCGGCTACCTCGAAGTGGAGCCGCCCGTGATGGTCAACGAGGCTTCGGGCTTCGGCACGGGACAGCTCCCCGACAAGGAGGGGCAGATGTACCACGCCACGGTAGACAACTTCTACCTCGTTCCCACGGCCGAGGTTCCCGTGACGAACATCTACCGCGACGTGATCCTCGAAAAGGAGGATTTCCCGGTGAAGATGACCGCCTACACCCCCTGCTTCCGCCGCGAGGCCGGGTCGTACGGCAAGGACGTGCG
>ERZ857745.2407-NODE-2407-length-20218-cov-4.304221_pt1 | contig 20218 bp, 19 predicted proteins | sample MGYA00519699_ERZ857745 | MGnify/ENA primary metagenome ERZ857745 (study PRJEB31778, sample SAMEA3449357) | human gut metagenome | biome: human gut; feature: human-associated habitat; material: faeces | place: United Kingdom | collected 2010/2012 ...
CAAAACCTTGACTGCACTTAAAATTCCTTCTCTTGTCCACACTTGAACATCGGATACTCTTTCATCTAATAACTGACATATCTTTGAAACCAAATATGGATATCCTGACGTATAATCATATAAAATCCGACTGATTTCTTTTACATCCATACCTGTACGATGTTCCTGCTCGTATTCTTGTATCATTGTCTGAATATCACTTACAGAAAAGCTCATCTCAATATTAAAATCAACTGCGATATTCCATGGACTGTTATATTTCGATTCTTCTTGTGGATGTAGTTTTAACTTTAATGTTTTAATATCGTAAACACCTGCAAGAATTACAGAATGAAATGTTACATCTTTTCCTTGCTGACATTTTAAATATTTCTCTCTTAGAAGTCCAAGGAAAGATAAGAAAATCTGATTGTCTGAACTTTTGTCTACTTCATCGATCATTAGAACTACCTTTTTACCGCATTTTCTGCATAGGTTGCTGATTTTTGTTCCTAATGATCTCATAGGAAATCTCTCAGAGATTGAATAATTCCATTCCTCTAAAACTTTTTCATCTACATTCTGCTCTCGCAAACACTCTTCAATATCAAGTGAAAGTCCTTCGGCAAGACTTCCCAGAGATTCAAAATATTCATCGGCAGCTTCAAAACTTAAACTCAAAACCAGATAATCTTGTTTTCGCAATTCTTTTTCCAAAAGATAAAGCAAGGTTGTCTTACCATATTATCTGGCTCGATTGATCGTAAAGTATTGTCCTGATTCGATATATTGATTGATAATCTGCTGAATCCTGTTGCTAAGATCAACCATATAATTTTTCTCCGGGATACATGTTCCTGTTGTACAAAACTTCTTAGCCATAAACCCCAACCTCCTTTCTTGTCCACTCTCTATTAATTACACCCTTATTCTACAATTCATCAAAATCAAATATCATTGGGATTGTGCTTTCCTGATAATATTTCTGTTCTTTTTCAAAATAAGCTTCTAATCCTTTATAGTCTTGTTCGTGCTGTGCTTTATTAAGATATCGATTATATTCTGCTTTATGAATATCACGGATGATCACTGGAACAATATTATGATCCAGACATTGTTTTAGAATGATCATACGCCCGACTCTCCCATTTCCATCCTGAAATGGGTGAATATTCTCAAACTGTGCATGAAATTTAGCAATATCGTATAATGTAATTTTCTCTGCGTTATGATACTTTTCTAATAACTGATGAATCTTTTCTGGAACTTCTTGTGGCAATGCTGTCTGGATATCACTGACTCTGTTTGCACGCTTTTTCCACCCACCAATTGCATATCCATTTGCTCGATCTTCAAAAACACCTTCCTTTAAATTTTTATGCATATTTTTTATGATATCTTCTGACAAAGGTTTTTCCATACATTTCATTACATAATTAAACATTTTGAAATGACCATTCATTTCTTCTATATCTTTTGTTCGAAAAATCATGTCTGGATCATCCACATATAAAGTTCCTGTTTCAAACATACTTGCTGTCTGTTTCTCTGTTAAGGTACTTCCTTCAATTCGATTGGAATTATACGCCACACTCCTCTGTGTATAACCGTATACTCCGCTTCGATCCTGTTTTTTAAATTCTATTTGCAGTCTGTCTTTTAATCGTTTCATATATGTTTCATTTTCCATGATTTTATCTCACCTCTTTTATTTAATCTGTTATTTTTAAGTATAGCATGAATTATGAATTTCTACATCTATTCTTTTAGAAGTCTATCCAATAATACTTTCCGATTATTTATAAACATCTCCGTAATCTGATAACTTTCCGTCTCCTCATACTCACATAAATGAATCCTACCATCATCAAAACAAAAAATGTCAGCGTCTGGAATTCCTAGTAAAATCGGTGAATGTGTAACAATAAAAAACTGTGCTCCTTTTTTTGCACATTTATATATCTCCATTAATAATGTTAATTGTCTTTGTGGTGATAATGCCGCTTCTGGCTCATCAAAAAGATACAATCCATTGGGCTGTAGATTATTTTGTGCTAATGCCAAGAAACCTTCTCCGTGTGATCTCTCATGATATCTGGCTGAATCTATTCCACCATATTCTTCTTCCTTCGTTGCAACATTATAGAAACTTTCTGCTCTAAGAAAATATCCCCATTTTTCCGATATCCTTTTACAACTCTGATGGCATCGCATAATTCGGAGTGTGTATCATGCGTAGAAAATACATAGTTTTTCGTTCCACCTTCTGGATTAAATCCATGAGCTATGGCAATTGCTTCTAATAAGGTGGACTTTCCACTTCCATTTTCTCCAACGAAGAAATTGATTGAATTTTTAAATTCTAGCCTTTCAATATTTTTTAATGCTTCTATTTGTTTTAGATAACTGTCATCATCTATTTTATTCCAGTCAAATATTACGCCTTGTATAAACTGATCATTCATTGGATTTTCCTTTCTATCATGATAAGCTTCTTCCTAATCCTTTTATATTTTATCAAAAAAAGATATGACACGAAACTGTCTTTTCATATCATATCTTTCATATTTCTTATATTTTCATTTTTCTACATACTCAATAGCCTATAGATAATAAACTATCCTACATTGCTTTCCTGTATATCTCAGCAATTTCTTCCTGTGTAAATACAACCGGATTGTTCTGAATACTTGCCGCAGATACTTTCATACAGTTCTCTGCCATCCAAGGAATATCTTCTTCGGATAATCCAAGGTCAGATAGTGTACAAGCAAGGTCGATATCTTTTAAAAGACTTCTTAATTTACCAGCAAGATCTTCTGCGGTAACCCCGCCAAAGATTCTTGCGATCTTAGCAAATTTGAAATGGTTTCCTTTATGGGATGCTTCTACAATTACTGGTGTTAATGCTGCAAGTCCTTGTCCGTGGACGATATCTTTTAGTCCGCTGGCTGGATGTTCCATTCCATGTGCCAGAGTGACACCTGCTGTATTGATGACCATTCCACCGATCGTTGATGCCAGTGTGATCTTCTCCCATGCTTCTTTGCCGCCTTCACCTTTATATACTTTGACAAGGTTTCCTGCGATCAGTTCCATCGCGTATAAACTTAGAGCATCTGTAAATGGCTGTGCGATCTTTGACGTGTATGCTTCCATGCAGTGACATAATGCATCGAATCCGACAGATGCAAGTACATGTTTTGGCATTGTCATCATGCATTCTGGATCAACAATGGATACTTTTGCAACGATCGCATTGCAACGTAAGGATTTCTTATCTCCATTTTCCGGATTTGTAAGAACTGCAAATCCATTTCCTTCGGATCCTGTTCCACATGTTGTAGGAATTAAGATCAATGGTAATGCTTTATCACTTTGTAATCTGTTATAAATGTAATCGTTGATATCTCCGTCATTGATACTTAAGAATGCGATTGCTTTTGCACAGTCCATGATGCTTCCGCCACCGATCGCTACGACAACGTCACATCCATTTGCCTTGGCAAAATCAGCGCCTTCCATCGCCGTTGTTGTTAATGGATTCTGTGCGACTTTATCAAATAATACATGAGCAATTCCTGCTTTAGACAGGCTGTTTGCTACTTTATCATATAAACCAGATTTCTTTGCACTGCTTCTTCCAGTTACGATCAGTGCTTTCTTACCATATGGTTTTGTAAGCTCTCCTGTTTCTAAGACTTTACCGCTTCCAAATGCAATATTGACTGGAAGGAAGTAGTTAAAGTTAATTGCTGGCTGTACTTCTACTACATTTTCTGCTGTGTTAACAGCTCCAAGTGCATCTTCAAATGTACGATCTTCTTCTGATGTGATATCTTCATCATCAACGGCAACATCGATGTGAGATCCAAATTTTTCTTTGTATTTTAATTTACATAAAATGAAGAAAATAATTCCAAGAACAGCCCATCCACCAGCCATTGCCCATTCCTGTGGTACAAGGTTTGACCCTGATCCTGGGATAATATACATCGCGACCATAAATCCTGACATTAAGACTGCCAATACACCAACAATCTTATAATGTTTTACTTTGTATGGACGTGCCATTTCTGGTGCTTTCTTTCTTAAGATGATGAAAGATAAGGAAACCATACAGTATGCAAGACAGCATCCAAAGTTACCTGCATCGACGATCCATACTAACATTTTACGTCCAAATAATGGAGCTAATATGGATAATCCACCGATTAAATATAATGCATTCACTGGTGTTTTGTGTGTTTTATGTAATTTACGGAAAGTTCTTGGAATCATATAAGATTCAGCCATGGAATACATTGCACGGCTACCACCAATTAAAAAGGAGTTCCAACTTGTAACGATTCCACACATACCACCGACGATCAAGACTTTTGACATGATACTGCTGTGGAATGCTTTTGCCATTGCATCAGCTGTAACAAGTCCTGATCCTGCCTGTGAAGATGAAATATCAGATGGACTCATAACATAACCAACACCTAAGATGATCAGCGCATAAAATGCAACTGCTAGTACGATAGATAAGATCATGATCATACCGATTTTTTTAAGCGGCACATTTATCTCTTCTGCTGCCTGTGGGATAACATCAAATCCAATAAAGAAGAATGGTGTCATAACCGCAACACTCATGATCGCTTTCATAGTAGTTGACGCACTATCTCCTGCAAATAATTGTGGTGTTAAATTGCTGGCATCTCCACTGACTACAGATGCTACGATCAGAAGGATTCCAACTCCACCGATGATCACTGTTAAAACTGTCTGTAAAGTTGCAGCTGTCTTCGCACCTTTGATATTGATAAATGTGATAAAGAATGCTACGATCATCGCAACTGCAAGCCATGATGCATAAATATCAAATCCTGCAACAGTATACAGATATCCTTTTAAGAATCCAGGATAAATATAAGTGATAATTGTAGGAAGTGCACATGCTTCAAAACATACAACACTGACATATCCTAAAATGATCGCCCACGTACAGATAAATGAACCAACCGGTCCCATTGCCTTGTAACTAAATACATGTTCTCCTCCACACTGTGGCATTGCTGCAGTAAGTTCTGCATAAGTAAGTCCTACAAAGAATACCATGATACCACCGATCGCAAAACCGATGACAGCTCCTAAAACTCCACCTCGACCGATCCAGTCTCCGGTTGAAACAACCCATCCCCAACCGATCATAGCGCCAAATGCAATGACAAGAATGTCCCATGCACTAAATACTTTGTCAAATTCTGATTTTTTCTTTTCCATTATATATCATTCCTTTCTTGCTTCACATTCTGTTTAAAGTTTCGAAAGAAAAAAGGCGCTAAAAGATCCTTATCTCTTAACGCCTTTGTTAGAATGTAAATGTATTTTATTTTAATTTTCAAATCGCAGATCAATCAACTGCATGATATATTTTGCTGTTTTTTCAAGTCCAAGAATACTAGAATCGATCATCATATGTCTGGTACGACAATCTCTCATATCAGAGCTTGTCATATATTCATATCTTGACTTCAACATCCCATCATTATATTTTACAAGTTTTTGTGCTTCTTTTTGTGATACACCTTTTTGCTCCATGATATGTTTCACTTTATATTCTTCTGGTGCATATACAAAGATATTTAAGCAGTCATCCCTGTCTTTTAATATATAGTTACTACATCTTCCGATAATGACACAAGATGATTTTGCCGCCAGTTTATGAATAACCTCAAACTGTGTGTAAATAACACGGTTTGTAAGATTCGCATATCTTGGTCCAAAGGTTGTGTCAAATTCATATTTGACATTTTCTTCTCCGGAATCGGCTTTTTCTACCAGATCCCTGTCAACTCCAAGTTTCTCTACGACCTGATCTACTAAATCCCTGTCGTAAAATGGAATTCCAAGTGATTCGGCAACTATCTTTCCAATGTCCGGACCACCGCTTCCGTATTCACATCCGATATTTACGATAAAATGTTTCATTTACATTCCTCCCTGATATTTTGATCTTTTTTCAAAGATATTATTTTATGCTAAGGACTCTACAGCCTCCTTCATGATCGCAAATGCTTTATCACATTCCTCTTCTGTTACGATCAATGGTGGGATTGTACGGATCACACTGCTTCCGATGGCTGTAACTAACAGTTTTCGATCAAAACATGCATGTTTAATATCAACTGCGTTTAATGTGTCATCAAATTCGATACCTGTTAATAATCCCTGGTGTCTGACCTCTTTTACATGAGGAAGTCCTTTTAATTTCTCAGCAAAGTAATCTCCAACTTTCTTTGCATTTCCAGCCAAGTCGCGATCGATCAGTTCATTAACTTCTGCTAATGCTGCTGCACAGCTGACTGGATGTCCACCAAATGTTGTTCCATGAGATCCAGGTGTAAATGCTTTAGCAACTTCTGCTGTTGCACAGATTGCTCCGATCGGCATTCCTCCACCTAAGCCTTTTGCCATGGATACGATGTCTGGTTTGATTCCATAGTTCATATAAGACATCACTGCACCTGTTCGACACCATCCTGTCTGAACTTCATCGATCAAGAGTAACATATCATTTTCATCACAAAATTCTCTTAATCCTTTCATGAATTCCTGTGTTGCTGGATGAACACCACCTTCACCCTGTACTGGCTCGATCATGATCGCGATCGTATTTTCGGTACATGCATCTTTGAATGCCTCCAGATCGTTGTACGGTGCATAGGAGAATCCATAAGTCATTGGTCCGAATCCAACCTGACATCCGTTAGCCGGCTGACCTGTTGCTGACATGGCACCGAAAGTTCTTCCATGGAATCCCATCTTTGCAGTTACGATATGATAACGGTTCGGTCCGTATTTTTCAATACCATATTTACGTGCCATTTTGATCATTGCTTCGTTTGCTTCTGTACCGGAGTTCTGATAGAAGATCTTGTCCATTCCGATCGTTTCACAGACTTTTTCAGCAAGCAGTGCCTGTGGAATGGTATATGGATAGTTAAAGGTATGCATGATGTCTTCTACCTGATCTTTGACAGCAGCTACAACTTTCGGGTTACAGTTTCCTGCACTGTTTACTGCAATACCAGCATAAAAATCAAGATATGGTGTTCCGTTTTCATCGTATATATACATGCCGTCTGCTGTCTCAGCAAGAAAATCAAAACGTTCATAAGTCTCGATCATGTACTTGTTTACTTTGTCTTTGATGTCCTGAAAAGTTAATCCTGTGTCTTTTAATTTCATTGCTGTGTCCTCCCATATCTTTAAGATAATAAAAAAAGCAAAGGCAGATTTCCGTTACCGGTAAGCGCCTTTGCTTTGTTTTTCTGTGTATTATTTTGTACAACATTACAATATCACTGACACTATTATTTGTCAATAGATTTTTTACCAAAAAGATTTTTGTTGATTTTAAAAGACTTTTTGTATTTTAGAGATATATTATGCAATTTTCTTTTGTGCATTATATTGTACATTTTGTTTCTGTATGTTATTACATTTTGTTTGTTCTGCCATTCCACTTTCTTATCACTGTTTTCCGTGATAATCAAGGAAAAAGCAGGTACAGCAGGCCTTTTCCCCACCCTCATTCCGGTATATATGATCCTGGTCTGTCTCAAATTTGAACACCTGATCTTTTCGAATCTGACAGCTCTGTCCATGACATTCTACAGTCAGCACACCTTCCGTCACAACCAGATACTCGCGCGTCTTCTCACCATGACTTCCACTCACATAAATACCGCCGGGCTCAACTTCGATCCGATACACTTCTATAAGGCGTGTATCTTCATACGGCAGGCAGGTCCAGACACGGTACTGTCCTTCCAGTTCCTTGGTCGGAAGCAGTTCTTCCGGTGTCACGAGACAGCAGTCTACTCTCGGCGGCTGGATCAGTTCCTGGAATTCGACTCGAAGACCGCTGGTGATCTTTCCAAGCACTCCAAGCGATGGATTAGCCGTTCCTCTTTCAATCTGCGCCAGCATGCTTTTGCTGACACCGGTCTGTTCCGCTGCCTGATCCAGGCTCATACATTTTGATTTTCGAATTCTTTTCAGATTTGCCGCAACATTTTTTGATAAATAATCCATAATTTATATCTTTTCTTTCTCTGTAAGCATTGATGCTTTCCACTCAGTTACGCTTAAGTGCCATTTTATTTCAGAAATTCATCGACATCTATTCCTCTGAATGACCGGATCGTCGGGAAATATCTGTGTTCCGGCGGTTCTTTTTCCTGGGTATACCAGATTCCTTTCAGTCCGCTTTCCCAAGCACCTTCAATATCCTTTTTTACGTTATCACCGATAAATGCACATTCTTCCGGGCGAACTCCCGCCTTTTCCACACAGATATCAAAAAAATGATAATGTGGTTTCTCTACCCCCGCTTCTTCGCTGGTAACAATAAAATCAATATATGATGTCACACCAATTGCTTCCAGTTTTCTGTACTGAACGTATGCAGTCATGTCTGTCCCGATTCCGATACGGATTTTTCTTTTTTTCAGCTCTTTCATAAATTCCAGGATTCCCGGATTTGACTGTATATGCTGAATAAATGTGTCCCAGTAGGCATGATACATATTTCGCGCATGCGGAAAAAGTGGCTGTTCGAGAAGTTCCAGCATACACTGCATCCGCAACATACGGCTGTGGATTGCAGCAGTATCTGTTCCGATCCGGTCTGTCATGATTCGTCCGGCCTTTCTGTAGCAGGCCTGCATATCGTCTGTTGTAATCCCAAACGAATCCCTGCAGTATACAGCCAAAGCTTCCATTCCATAAATATGATTTTCATCATAACTGTATAAGGTATTGTCTATGTCAAAAATGACCGCTTTTATCATCATGTTTCTCCTTGTCTTTTTTCCTGATTTCTATCTTACCCTATTCTTTTCCTTTTGACCATATAAAAATGCCGGTGCACATCTGTTTCTTTCAGATATACACCGACTTCTTCTTACTCTAAAATATGCTCTCTTCCCATGGAAATGATCGTTCTTACGTGATCATCGGCCAGAGAATAAAAAATAGATTTTCCGTCTCTGCGGGCCTTCACCAGTTTATTCTGCTTGAGGATACGAAGCTGATGGGACACTGCGGACTGGGTCATGTTCAGGACCTTTGCCAGATCACAGACACACACTTCAGATTCAAACAGCACAAACAGGATACGGATACGGGTAGAATCCGCAAACACCTTAAACAGATCTGCCAGATCATACAGTTCTTCTTCGTCCGGCATAGTCTCATTCACGATCTTTAAAAGATCCTCATGAATCTCCTGGCAATCACAGATGATTTCTTCTCTCTCTTCTGCCATATTTTTCTCGCTTTCTCTCTAAATTATTCAGTTCAGGTAACTACAATTTTTTAACAAACAAAGTTCTGATCGCATTCAGCACTGCAATGATCATAACTCCGACATCTGCAAAAATCGCAACCCACATATTGGCAATACCCACTGCACCAAGAATCAGACAGATTACCTTGATTCCGATTGCAAAATAAATATTTTCATATACAATACGCATACATTTCTTTGCGATGCGGATAGCTTTCACGATCTTCATCGGATCGTCATCCATCAGAACTACATCAGCAGCCTCAATCGCTGCGTCAGAACCCATAGCTCCCATTGCGATACCGATATCTGCTCTGGAAAGTACCGGAGCATCATTGATACCATCCCCAACAAAGGCAAGTTTCTCTTTCTCTGTCTTTTTTGCGAGAAGTTCTTCTACCTTACTTACTTTATCAGCCGGAAGAAGTTCACTGTATACACGGTCTACACCAAGCTCACCTGCTACCTGCTGTGCAACCTTATCAATATCGCCCGTCAGCATGACCGTCTCTTTAATGCCATTTTTCTTAAGATTTACAATTGCCTCTTTTGAAGTCGGTTTTAGGACATCCGAAATCAGGATATGCCCTGCATAAGCTCCATTGATTGCAACATGGATGACCGTTCCGACCTGATGGCACTCTACTGCCTCCACGCCGATACGTTTCATCAGTTTTGTATTTCCGACTGCAACAGAGATTCCGTCCACCTTCGCCGTAACACCATTTCCGCTGATTTCCTCTACATCTGTGACACGTTTCTGGTCAATTTCCTTACCGTAAGCAGTTTTCAGGCTGCGGCTGATCGGATGTGACGAAAAACTTTCTGCCAGTGCTGCATATTCCAGAATCTTTTTTTCTTCCATCGTGTTATGGTGAACACCTACAACTTCAAACACACCCTTGGTCAGGGTACCGGTCTTGTCAAATACTACATATTTTGTCTGGGCCAGAGTTTCCAGATAATTGGATCCTTTGACCAGAACACCGGCATTGCTGGCTCCACCGATTCCCGCAAAGAACCCCAGCGGAATACTGATGACTAGAGCACACGGGCAGCTGATTACAAGGAATGTCAGGGCTCTGTAGATCCACTGGCCCCACATTGCAGGATTGTGAAGGAGCACGAGATTTACAAGCGGCGGCAGGATTGCCAGTGCAAGTGCTCCATAACATACTGCCGGTGTATAATAATGGGCAAATTTTGAAATAAAATTCTCAGATCTGGATTTACGGGAACTGGATTCTTCAATCAGTTCCAGAATCTTCGATACGGTCGATTCGTCAAATTCTTTTGTTGTCTTAATCTTCAGTACACCGGTCATATTGATGCATCCGCTGATGATCTCATCTCCCGCTTTTGCACTGCGCGGAAGGCTCTCACCGGTCAGTGCACTGGTGTTGAGGCTACTGTTTCCTTCTACGATCACGCCATCGATCGGGACTTTTTCACCCGGCTGTACGACGATAACGGAACCAACCTCAACTTCATCCGGATCTACTTTTTCTAACTTACCATCGTTTTCAATGTTAGCATAATCCGGGCGGATATCCATCAGTTCGGTAATGTTACGGCGACTCTTTCCAACTGCATAGCTCTGGAAAAGTTCACCGATCTGGTAGAACAGCATAACCGCGATCGATTCGTTATAATCGCCGCTTTTTTCATAAACTGCCAGCGCAAATGCACCGATCGTTGCAATGGCCATCAAAAAGTTTTCATCGAAAACCTGACCATTTTTGATTCCTTTAAATGCTTTCTTTACAATATCATATCCGATAACCAGATAAACTGCCAGATAGCAGATAAATCTCGGAATTCCCGTAATCGGAACGAAATGCAAAACGATCAGTAACACCGCTGCTATGATGATGCGTGCCAGCATTTTTTTCTGCTTTTTATTCATAACCTCTTTCCTCCCGCCATTTATTTAAATGCCCTGCCGCATCCGCAGCAGAGCATTCTCATTTCATCTTATAAATAAATCTCGCAATCGTCTTCTACTTTCTTACAGTTCTTCAGAACTTCTTTCATTACGCTGTCCGGATCCTGTCCTTCTTCAAATTCTACTTTCATCTTGAGCATCATGAAATTCACGCTTGCATCTTTAACACCTGCTGTGTTCTTAGCTGCTTCTTCCATTTTATTTGCACAGTTTGCACAGTCAACTTCAATTTTGTAAGATTTCTTCATAGTAGTATTCTCCTTCTCATATATGTTTTATTCACGTTTTCATATGAACATTCATTCATATGTTTGATTGTATTATAACACTACCCCCATATATGTCAATATATTTTAAAGAACTTTTCAGATGATTTATGCACAAAAAAAATCCTCTCAGTATTGTAAAAATATACTGAAAGGATTTACTCTCTTTTATTCCTTCACCAGCAGTGCCACTGCTTCTGTCCACACGGTCTCGCAGAACTGGTCTACACAACAGGCTTTTTCAAGTCGATATCCCGCCTGCAAAAATGCCTCCAGATCACGTGCAAGGCTGGTTGCTTTACAGGAGACATACACAATACGGTTTACCCCATAGGAAAGAATCTTCGGCAGCGCTTTCGGATGGATTCCATCGCGAGGTGGATCCAGGACGATCACATCCGGCTTCTCAGTCAGATCATCCAGAACCTTCAGGACGTCACCGGCAATGAATTTACAGTTATCCAGTCCGTTCAGCTTCGCATTCTCTCTTGCTGCTGCAACTGCATCTTCCACGATTTCCACACCGATCACTTCTTTTGCTACCGGAGCAAGCAGCTGCGCGATCGTTCCGGTTCCACTGTAAAGATCGAACACTTCCATTCCACTCGTATTCTGGATATAATCACGCACAATATTGTACAGTACTTCCGCAGCCAGTGAATTCGGCTGGAAGAAAGAAAACGTGCTGATACGGAATTTCAGTCCGAGCAGTGTCTCATAGAAATAGTCCTGTCCATAAAGTATCCTTGTCTCATCGCTCTGAACTACATCTGAAAGTGAATCATTGAGAATATGCATGATTCCAACAATCCTGCCCTCCAGTGGAAGAGCCAGAAGCTGATCTTTCAGCGGTTCCAGATCATACTCTTCCTGAGTGGTTGTTACAAGATGCACCAGAATCTCACCGGAAGTAACACCTCTTCTCAACATCAGGTGCCGCAGATAACCGGTGTGCTGCAGTTTCCTGTAATAAGAAGCTCCTTTTTCTCTGAAAAATTCTCTTACACAAGTCAGGATATCCGTCATATCCTTATGCACCAGCTTACAGTCGTCAGTATTCAGGATATCATACGTACTTCCTTTCTTATGCAGGCCAAGGGACAGTGGTCCGTCTTTGACCTCATCTCCAAAAGAAAACTCCATCTTATTGCGGTATCCGAATTCGATCGGGCTTCCGTGAATACCCTCCCATTCAAAAGCTGCATTTCCATTCTCATCTATCTGACCACCCTGGATCAATGCCTCTTCCAGAAGCTCTCGTATCTGTGTCTCTTTCATATGAAGCTGGTCTTCATAGGACATTGTCTGATACATGCAGCCACCACATGCTGGAAAATTGCTGCATACCGGTTCTCTTGTCTCCAATGGTGATTTTTCTATTACCTCCAGGATACGTCCCTGTGCCCTTCCGGAACGTTTCTTCTGAATCATAAAGCGTACCTTCTGTCCCGGAATTCCGTTCTTGATCAGAACCTTCTGATCCTCCACAAAAACATATCCCTTATTCGGGAAGTCCACCTTCTCTATTACACCTTCGTAAATTTCACCTTTTTTCATGCTTTCTATTCCTCATTTATATATTTGAAACACTTGCATCCAGCTGTCTCTTCGTAACCCTCACTCTTTTGTCTTTGACAGAGCAGTAAAACAGCCCCGGTTATCTGCCGGAGCTGTTTGAACTTCATGCTACGCTTACTCTGTTGCCATTCTCTCTGCAAGCAGTCATCTTACTCTTCTTCATCCTCGAAGTAATCATCAAAATCATCATCGAAATCTTCTTCAAAATCTTCCAGATAATCCGGAGCAAAGAAGCGATATACTGCAAATGCGATTCCTGCAACTGCTGCAACTGCGCCTATGATAGCCAGTACCCAGAGGACTGTATTTTTTTCTTTTTCGTCTTCTTTTTTCTTTAAAGCAGCAAGTAAATCCTCAATTTTCTCGTTCAGGTTTAAATTATTCAGATTCATGACGGGCACCTTCCTCTCACTCATTTATAGGTCATAGTATACCACTAATCCATCCATTTTACCATATTTTCTCGCAAATTTTCGATTATGTTTCTGCACCTTATCCATCCAGAACTTCTGATACACCAATCCGCTCCCCAAGTTTTACTCTTGTCTCAATTCCCTTTTCGGAATTCATAAAGATGTCTGGATCAGGCAGTACCCGTTCCTTCTGTGTCATCAGTATAACCGTCGAACCACCAAATGCGAAATTTCCTTTTTCTTTTCCCCGTTTTACACGGCCACGAAGTGGTACATTCTCAATCCTGCCGACCATCAACGCTCCGACTTCCATCATCAGAACAGTTCCAAAATTCACAGTCTTCAACAACGCATATTCTCTTGTATTTTCTTTGTAGATTGGATACACATCATTGGCGACCGGATTGACCGTATGCAGTTCACCCGGAATATGCACTCTCCGGGATTCAAATCCATCATCTATATAGATATATCTGTGATAATCGTCCACACATAAACGGAACACCCAGAGAAGTCCGCCTTCGTATCGTTTCGCCAGAACCGGATTCTTCAGAAGTTCAGCAACTGTATAGGATGTATGTTTGATTTTTACATGACAGTTCTCACTGATCGGATAAACACTCACCCTGCTGTCGCAGGGACTGACAAAAGCTTCCGGTACCATATCAATTTCTCTGGCACCCTCTCGAATCTGTCTGGTAAAAAAATCATTGTACGACCAATACTTTTTCGGTTCATAATCTCTCATATCAATTCCTGCATGTCTTATAAATGCCGGAACCGCCAGTGCAGATACTCTGGAGTCCAGAATTCTGCCCCCAATCTCTGAAAGTACAGGATTTACAAGAGGTTTAAGTAAAGCCCTGCCAATCGCAGAGCCATACATTTTTTCCAGGAATCTGTCCTGAAACGAATCATTTTCAGTTACATGACCTTTTCGGTCTGCCGTATATGTTGTCATGCTGCTGCTCCTTTCAACTTCCTGACCGTATGATAATGAGCCCACCATCCTTCTTTGTAAAAAAGAATAAACAATACCGCCACTGCCACAACTGCAACCAATACCACCAGTTCCTGATTGGTCGGCTTACGGAAACGGAAATTAAAAATAAACAAGAATCCTACGATCAGCATCGCTACATGAAGCAATCCCACAAAATAACGAAATCCCGGGAAAAATACCGATGCCACAAACAGAAATGGCATGATCACAGCCATAGATGTGATTGGAAGTCCCTGATAGTACTTGCGGTTCTCAGATGTCTCGCTCTGGCGTTTTGCCTCCATCACATTAAAGTATGCAAGACGGATCACTCCTGCCATCCCGTAAAATGCAAGGATCGCAATGCTGTATGCTTTACACATTCCAAGTTTGTAGCCCAGAATGATTGGAAAAATCCCAAAACAGACAATGTCACAAAGAGAATCGATCTGAATGCCAAAGGATTTCTCATCATCGGTCCTGTTCTTCTTTGTCCGGGCTATCTTTCCATCAAACATATCACACAGTCCGGAAAAAGCCAGACAGGATACTGCCAGAGTAAGCCTCCCGTCGATCGCACAAAACATACCCAGGATGGATGAAACAAGACTGATATATGTAACAACTACCGTATAATCGTAAAATCCTATCATTCGTAACTCTCCTTATTTTCTTTGCCATGCCCCTGCCCGATCGTAAGCTGTGCCACAATCGTAAAAAGTGCACTGATCAAAAGCTCCCCATAATAACCAAGTCCTCTGCTGAGAACCATCCCCGGCAGAAGTAATGTGCCAAATACCGGGGTGAATATTGTCAGGAACAGTGTCTCACTGATTCCCATACCTCCCGGAAGTGGAAGCATATCTACGGAAACAGAGATCACTGCCTGAAGAAACAGCACCGTCCAGAATCCTGTCCCTGACAGTGAAAATGCTTTATATACAAACCATGTTACTGCAAACATTGCCATTCTCTGTACAAATGTGATCGCAATGATATTCACGATCACTCTCGGATGTGTCTTCAGATAAGCAGCTGTATCTCTGTAAGTATCCATGGAATCTTCCAGTTTTTTCAGCCTTCCTTCTTTGTGACGAAGAATACGGAATTTCTCAAGAATCGAAAGTCCCCATACAAGAAATGATCTGGCAAGCAGTGGATGAAATACCAGAATCGTCATAAAAGTCACACAGAAAATATTCAGTCCCAATCCCAGATAGAAAACAGGAAGAATTCCTTCCAGATACTGATGCAGGAATCCTCTTCCAAACACAGCCACTCCGATACCGACCACCACCAGCACCAGCTTATAGGTGATCGTAATGATCATCAGAATAACCGCAGAAACTGGAATAGATATGTTTTTCTTTTTCATATAATATGCCTGCATTGGCTGTCCACCACTCGCAGATGGTGTAATACAGCTGAAAAAGAATCCTACCGATGAAAAGAGAAAACAGGTTCTTTTTTTTAGTTTTATTCCATAGGACCGCATCATATACCATATGATGATCGACTCACCCCAGATAAAGAATGCCACCAGTGCAAGCCCGGGCACAAGCCATCGTTTATCCGCACTCCGAATGGCATCCATCATAGCTCCGAGATCTTCTCCATGAAACACTCCATAAATTGTGAGCACAAAGACAATGATCAGGAAAGCTCCATTAAAGATCACTCTTTTATTTTTTTTCATAAGCAGCTCACCCTTCTGTAGATTTCAGAATCTTTTTCTCGATCCTGCTGCCAAATCTTTCGTAAATTTTGTACAGATTTGTGTTTCTTCCGATACAGAAACACAGTTCTGCAAGAAGGATTCCTCCTGCCACGTCCACCAGAACATGCTGTTTCGTCAGCAATGTAGAGACAAACACAAGAATTGCCAGCACTGCCGACCCTCTCTGGTACCATACCGGAATTTCTTTTCTTCCGCGGATGCCCAAATAGCAGAACCAGCTGACCAGACAATGAATAGACGGAAACAGATTATCTGCTGCATCAATAGAGTACAGCCACAAAGCAAGCTGATTCCATAATCCTCCATCTGTTATCACTGGTCTAGTATTCGTTGTGGGATACAAAAGAAAGAAACCAAGGCAGATACATCTTGATATAAAATCTCCTGTAAAAAACTGGTACACACTGTATCGATCCTGCCTGGCAATCAGAATGTAATTGACGGCCCAGAAAAGATAGCATCCAAAATAGATGATCAGAAACTGTGGGACAAAAGGAAGGCTCCTGTCCACAGCAGTTTCTATATTGTGGTGGTACCATCCACCTGCGATCATTCTGGAACCTGAATAAACAAGACAATTAAATACAAACGAAAAAATAACCGGGAAAATTCCATATGCAGGGAGTATCCTCGTGAGGCCTTTTAAAATTTTTTTCATTCTGTACTCCCTTCGAATTTTCATGTATCCAGTATATCATTCATTAAAAGGTAAAACAACTAAAGTACAGAAACTTTAAGATTTCTTAAGAAAATTATAAAAAGTTATATTTTTTTAAGTTTTGCAAAGGCAGCGAACATTTTTTTGACTCCGACTTTGTCAAAATCTACAGTAACCTCATAATCTCTGCCGCCTTCTACGATATCCTTAACGATGCCAACACCAAATTTAATGTGACGGACCGTATCCCCAACACCGTAATCCAGGGAATCCGCTTTCGTTACCTTAAAATTCTGCGGCTGAAATGCCTTCGTATGGAAACTTTTCTTCATCTGCAGATAGCTGTTGAGCGGAGATTTTGTCTCCGGGATCTTTGGTTTGTGTTCCTGAACAGTATGTCCAAGATCCACCAGTTCCCGTGGAATCTCTCTCACAAATCTGGAAACGCGATTATACTGTGTTTCCCCACGCACCATACGCTGCTGCGCACTGGTCATAGTCAGTTCTTTCATGGCTCTGGTGATTCCCACATAACAAAGCCTGCGCTCCTCTTCCAGCTCCGACTGGTCACCGGAAAAGATGCACATACTGCTCGGGAACATGCCATCTTCCATTCCGGCAAGGTATACATATGGAAATTCCAGTCCCTTTGCACTGTGCAAAGTCATCAGTACCACATAATCCTGATTCTCATCTACAGAATCAATATCCGCGATCAGCGCAATTTCTTCCAGGAATCCGGATAATGTTGCTTCTCTGTTCTCAGCCTTCATTGTCTCTTCATAAGAAACCGTTTTGGATATCAGCTCATCGATATTCTCCACTCTGGCTCTGGATTCTTCTGTATCTTCTGCTTTCAGTTCATCCACATAACCGGTCAGATCTATGATTTCCTCCAGAAGCTCCGATACAGAATATGCCTGTGCTTTGCTCTTAAGTGACTGGATAAATGTAACAAATCCATCCACTTTTGAAAGACTGCGTCCGATCGACGGCACTTCCTCTGCCACACGGAGTGCATCATAAAAACTGATATTCATCATGTCGGCATAATCCTGGATTCTGCCGACCGTTGTTGCTCCGATTCCACGCTTTGGTACATTCAGGATTCTACGTACCGCAAGATCATCCGCTGCATTGTCTACCGTTTTCAGATAGCAGAGCAGATCTTTGATTTCTTTACGTGCATAGAAGTTCACTCCCCCTACGATCTTGTAAGGAATGTTTGCAAGCAGACACTTCTCTTCAAAAAGACGGGACTGCGCATTTGTTCGATAAAGTACTGCACAATTATGATACTCTGCCGTTCCTTCTCTGTGTCGTCGGGCAATGTCCCCTACAACAAATTCGGCTTCCTCATATCCATTCATAAACTGTCGGAAATGAATTTTCTCACCCTCCGGGTTCTCTGTCCAGAGTGTTTTTTCTTTACGCTCTGTATTATTTGCGATCACACCATTCGCTGCATTTAAGATATTCTGCGTAGAACGATAATTCTGCTCCAGACGAATAACTTTAGCATCCGGGAATACCCTCTCAAATCCCAGGATATTTCCAATATTGGCTCCACGGAATCTGTAAATGGACTGGTCATCATCACCGACTACACACAGATTCTCATACCTAGATGCCAGAAGACTTACAAATTTAAACTGTGCCGTATTGGTATCCTGATATTCATCTACCATAATATAGCGGAAACGTTCCTGATAACTCTGCAGAACATCGCCACAATTCTGGAACAATTCCACTGTCTTGCATATGAGGTCATCAAAATCCAGTGCATTATTCCGACGCAGTGCTGCCTGATATTCACGATAAACCTGTGCCGCTCTTTTCTGGTTAAAATCAGCGCCTGCATTCATTTCCATTTCATCCGGAGTCAGCAGCTCATCTTTTGCATGTGAGATCTGAGCCAGTAGTGCACGTTCCTTCACTTTCTTGGTGTCGATATTCATTTTGCGGCAGATTTCTTTGATCAGTGTCTTCTGGTCGTCCGCATCGTAAATCGTAAAATTATTATCATAACCGAGACGGTCTATATGGCGTCGTAAGATCCGCACACATGTCGAGTGAAAAGTTGATACCCATACACTTCCCCCTTCGCTTCCTGCGATCTTGTCCACACGTTCTCTCATCTCGTGGGCCGCTTTGTTGGTAAATGTGATTGCCAGAATATTCCACGGATTCACACCCTTTTCTGCGATCAGATAAGCAATCCTGTGTGTCAGTACTCTCGTCTTGCCGGAACCTGCTCCTGCAAGAATCAGAAGAGGCCCCTCTGTATGAAAAACTGCCTCCTGCTGAGGCGGATTCAGTGTGTCATATATACTCATTAGATTTCTCCTGTTTCTGTTAAACGTTAATAAGTTATCTGTGTCGAACTGATGTTTTACAGTCTTTTTCCATTATACATGAAAGTCCCGGGAGGGTAAAGGAAATTCCTTCGACAAGACTGCATTTTCCCAATACAAAAACAGAGAAACCAGTCTGCCTGATCTCTCTGTCCTGTAACTTCTGATATGTAGTTTTTATTTTACTGTGATATGGTAATTCCAGCTCTGGTATTCTTTCTTTGCTTCTTCCAGAAGAATGCCGCCGTGCATGAGCGCACCGCCCGGATATTCCACACCATTTACCAGATACATCTGATTTTCCTTAAGTCCACGGAGTCTGATTCTTACTCCCGGATCGTTTGCACGTACTCTGGATGCCACAACGCTGACAAGTGCTTCGTTTCCGTCTTCACTTACAAACTCCCATGCCGCATAAGGACCTTCCTCCATCGCATTGGTCAGTCTGTAATAATCTCCAAAGTGGATCACATCATAATATTTCTTAAATTCCTCGATCTGACCACGGATCTGCGTTTTTTCTTCTTCTGAAAGTTTCGCCGGATCCAGTTCATATCCGAAGGTTCCTGCCATCGCTACGGCTGCTCTTGTCTCAAACGGTACGAAACGTCCTGTCTGATGGTTCGGGCAGGCAGATACATGAGATCCCACTGCGCTGACCGGATAAGCAAACGAAGTTCCATACTGGATCTTCAGACGCTCGATCGTATCGGTATCATCGCTGCACCAGATCTGAGAAGTATAATGAAGCATTCCTGCGTCAAATCTTCCGCCGCCTCCGCTGCAGCCCTCGATCAGCATATCCGGATATCTCTTTCCGAGTCTGTCCAGAAATTCATACAGTCCGAGCACATAACGATGCGGAACCTCTCCCTGACGTTCTGCCGGAAGTACTGCACAGTAAATATCGCTGATGCTTCTGTTAAAGTCCCATTTGAGATAATCCACATCCGCCTTATCCA
>ERZ857745.2412-NODE-2412-length-20198-cov-6.940376_pt1 | contig 20198 bp, 20 predicted proteins | sample MGYA00519699_ERZ857745 | MGnify/ENA primary metagenome ERZ857745 (study PRJEB31778, sample SAMEA3449357) | human gut metagenome | biome: human gut; feature: human-associated habitat; material: faeces | place: United Kingdom | collected 2010/2012 ...
GGGGTCAAAGGGGGATATTCTCTTTCCGAGGAAAGAGAATATCCCCCTTAACCGCGTCCCCTGCACGGTGCAGGGGCATAAAGCTCTGTTAGTCTTCGACTAACTTCCCCTCCGCATCCAGATGTGCCTTCTTGACCTCATTGCCGGTGAACTTGGCAATTTCATCCAGCCGCATGCCGGAGGGATAATCCGACACCAGTGTGTACGCCACGCCGCGGCGCTTGGCGCGGCCCGTGCGGCCGATGCGGTGGACGTAATACTCGTTTTCAAGCGGCACGTCGTAGTTGAACACCGCATCGACGTCGTCGACGTCGATGCCGCGGGCGGCCACGTCGGTCGCGACAAAAATCGGCAGCTCGCCGCGGCGGAAGCGCGCCATGACGGCCTCGCGCTTTTTCTGCGGGATATCGCCGTGGATGCAGTCAGCATCAAGGCCCTCCATCATCAAAAACGCCTTGAGCCGCTCGGTCATGCCCTTCGTGTTGCAGAACGCCATCACGCGCTCGTGGCCCTCGGCTCGAACCAGGCAAATCCGGTCGAACAGCTCGACGATGCCCTCGAGGCGTTTCGCAAGACGCAAGGCGTGTGGGTGAGCAGGGTCTCGACGTACGTGACGAGCGAGCCCGCCTACCTGGCCGAGCAAGACGAGTTCGTCAACGCGGTTGCGCAGGTCCAGACCACGCTCGGCCCGCGGGAGCTCCTCGATGCGCTGCATGCGATCGAGGATTCGCAGGGCCGCGTGCGCGAGACGCCCAACGGGCCGCGCACGATCGATCTGGACATCGTCGATTACGAGGGCGTCGAAAGCTCGCAAGACGAGCTCGTGCTGCCGCATCCGCGCGCGCTCGAGCGCGATTTTGTCGTGACGCCGCTGCTCGAGATCGCGCCGGGCTACGTGCTCGCGGACGGCACGCCCGTGACCCGCGCGAGCGTGACCGTTGGAAAGGTGACGGGGCAGGCGAGCTTCCTGAGCCTCTCATAACTGTGCGGGTGCCGCTGCATTCCTGCCGTAAACTTCTTGTCATACGGTATCGCGGTTGATGTGATAACATCTTGACAAGCTCGTTTTTGGTACTAATTATCAGGAATGCAGCATAAACGTAGTAAGCTTGATAACGAAGGAGCCCATTCATGGATGATGCAGGTATCGAGGAACTCCTCGACGAGCTCGCAGAACGGATCGAGCAGTCCAAGCCTGTCCTGGGCAACAGCCAGAAACGCCAGGTCGAGATTGGCCCCATCTTCGAGATTCTCGATGAGATTCGCGACATCTTCCCCGAGGAGCTGCGCCAGGCGCGCATCATCGTGCGCGACCGGCAGGGCATGGTCGAGGCAGCCGAAGTCGACGCGAACCGCATCCTCGAGGACGCGGAGCGCCAGGCAGAGCAGATTGCCGGCGAGCAGGAGATCGTCCGCCTCGCCGAGCAGCGCGCGCAGGAGATCGTCGACGACGCCATGGCACGCGAGCGCGAGATGCGCGTCGGCGCCGAGGACTACGCTGACCAGATCTTCGCGAACCTCGAGACCAATCTGGACAATCTGCTTAAGAACGTGACGCGTTGCCGCCAGCGTCTCAACAGCGGGATGACCGATTAGCCCCGCACCTGTTGCTTGACGCCACCGGCAAGCAGTTTTGGAGGTCGAGCAATGAAACCGCTGATTATCGAAGCATACCCCGAGCTCTCGGAGCTCGGGGCTTTTCGTGTTCTGAAAGGCACGCTTGACGAGACGTCGTACAAGCGTGGTGCAGAGGTCCTGGAGACGCCCGACGGCATCTCCTACGACCTCACGCTCACCAACACGGGCGACGGCGAGCTGATCGTCCGCGCCGTGGAGACGGGCGGCAAGGTCGCGACGACGCTCACGCCGGGACAGCGCATCCCTGCCGGCAGTTCGTTCACGGCCAAGGCGACGCTCGACCCCGGCAGGCAGGAATACGGCGTAGTGACCGATTTCGTGACGATCATAACCAACGATCCCACGCGCCCGATGCGGCGGCTGCGGGCGACGGCGATCGTCGAAGACTAAAGATACGACAATGCGGCTTTACCGCGCAGGCGGATAAAAGCCGGAAACCCATTTATAAATGTACCCGATACTTGAAAAAAGACTCCTCGCAGAGGGCATCTGGCTGATGAAAGTCCTCGCACCGCGCGTCGCACGCTCGGCCCGGCCGGGACAGTTCATCATCGTCCGCGCCGATGAACACGGCGAACGCATTCCGCTCACGATCTCCGACTTCGACGCCGAAGAGGGCAGCGTCACCATCGTAACGCAGGCCATCGGCGCTTCGACGCGCAAAATCTGTTCGCTCGAAGCGGGCGAAGCGTTCGCCGACTTCGCAGGCCCGCTCGGCCACCCCTCCGAATTCGTCGAAATGCCGCTCGACGAACTCCGCAAGCGGCATTACCTCTTCGTCGCAGGCGGCGTGGGCACCGCCCCGGTCTATCCTCAGGTCAAATGGCTCAAGGAACACGGCGTCAAGGCCGACGTGATCATCGGCGCCAAGACCCGCGACATGCTCATTTACACCGACGCGATGCGCGCCGTGGCCGAAAACCTCCATATCGCCACCGACGACGGCTCCGAAGGCTTCAAAGGGCTTGTTACGCAGGTGATCGACGAACTGATCGGAAAGCAGGGCAGGCATTACGACGAATGCGTGGCCATCGGTCCGATGATCATGATGAAGTTCGTGGCCCTCACGACGAAGAAATACGCGCTGAAAACGACCGTCTCGCTCAATGCACTGATGGTCGATGGAACGGGCATGTGCGGGGCCTGCCGCGTGACGGTGGCAGGCAAGACGCGCTTCACATGCGTCGAAGGCCCCGAATTCGACGGCCACGAAGTCGATTTCGACGAAGCGATACGCCGTCAGGGCATGTACCGCACGCAGGAACAGCGCGCCGCGGCCATCGAAGCCGAGCGTCAAGCCGGACACCAATGTAAAATAGGACTGGACAAATAAACGCACGGCGGAGCCGGCACGCCGCTCCGCCTACACACCCAAAAGCATACGACTACAATGGCAAACAAGATACCGCGCGTCCCCGTGCGCGAACAAGACCCGAAAGTACGTGCGACCAACTTCGAGGAGGTCTGCTACGGCTACGACCTCGAAGAGGCGGCGCTCGAAGCGTCGCGCTGCCTGCAATGCAAGAATCCCCGCTGCGTAGCGGCCTGTCCGGTCAATATCCGCATCCCGGACTTTATCGGAGCCTTGCACCGGGGCGAGCTGCAGCAAGCGGCCGACATCATCGCCGAAGACAGTTCGCTGCCTTCGATCTGCGGCCGCGTCTGCCCGCAGGAATCGCAGTGCGAAGGCTCCTGCATTCTGGGCATCAAGAGCGAACCGGTCGCCATCGGCAAACTCGAACGTTTCGTAGGCGACTGGAAACTCGAACACGGCGCCGCGGCGTCCCGCACCGCACCGCGCAACGGCCGCAGGGTCGCCGTCATCGGCAGCGGCCCAGCGGGACTGGCCTGCGCCAGCGACCTTGCGAAAATGGGTTACGGAGTCAAGATATTCGAAGCCCTGCACAAGGTGGGAGGCGTACTGGTCTACGGCATTCCCGAATTCCGTCTGCCCAAACAGCGCATCGTGGCGCGCGAGATCGCCGAAGTCGAGCGGCTCGGCGTGGAGATCGAAACCGATGTCATCGTGGGCCGCACCGTCACCGTCGATTCGCTGCTCGGCGAGGAGGGGTACGACGCCGTATTCATCGGCTCCGGCGCGGGACTTCCCCGCTTCATGGGCATTCCGGGCGAGAACCTCAACGGCGTGGTTTCGGCCAACGAATTCCTGACGCGCGCCAACCTGATGCGCGCCTACGACGACACGTACGACACCCCGATCTACGTCGGCAAGCGTGTGGTCGTGGTCGGCGGCGGCAACGTGGCGATGGATGCCGTGCGCACGGCCAAACGGCTGGGCGCCGAGGCGACGATCGTCTACCGCCGCAGCGAAAAGGAGCTTCCGGCACGTGTCGAGGAGGTCCATCACGCCAAGCAGGAGGGCATCTGCTTCCGCATGCTCACCAACCCCGCGGAGGTCCTCGGCGACGAGCGCGGCTGGGTCACCGGCATCCGGTGCGTGGAGATGGAGCTGGGCGAACCCGACCAGAGCGGCCGCCGCTCGCCCGTAGTGAAGCCCGGCTCGGAGTTCGACATCGCCTGCGACGTGGTCATCATGGCGCTGGGCACCTCGCCCAATCCCCTGCTGGCCGCCACGACCGCAGGACTGGAGACCGACCGCCGCGGCTGCATCACGGCCGACGGGCAGGGCGCCACGTCGCGCGAAGGGGTCTTCGCGGGCGGCGACGCCGTAACCGGCGCCGCGACCGTCATCCTCGCCATGGGCGCAGGCCGCACAGCGGCACGGGCCATCGACGAATACATCAGAAAGCGTTAAATCTATAAATATCTCACAAGCAATGAAAAGCATCAAGATCATGGCCGCCGCCATCGCTTTGTGCGGCATGACAGCCTGCGGCGACAACACGCCCAAAACCTTTACCGGCTTCATCACCGATGCGTCGATGAACACCGTAACCGTCGAGAACGCCGAAGGGACCTTCACCTTCTCGACTATGGACGCCGACAAGAGCGAAGCCAACGGCCTGCTGCTCGGCGCCCCGGTCGTCGTGGACTACAAAGGCAAGCTGGAGGACGGCGCCGCAGCCGCTAAAGTCGCCACCGACCCGACCTATGCCGAAGCCGTCGGCAAATGGACCATGCCCGACCCCATCAACCCCGAAGGCGTAATGGGCATCGACATCCTGATCGAAGGTCAGGCCCAGTCGATCAACATGGCCACGCTGCGCTACACCTCGTGGGAGCTGCAGGGCGAAGCCGGCAAAATCCTGCTCAAAGGCCAAAGCGTCGGCAACGGCCAGACCATCGACTTCACCGAGACGGGTATCATCGCCAAGGACGCCGACGGCGTATACACGCTGACCATCGAGGGCAACAAGACGGTTTACACCAAAGCGACCAAATAGCAAGGCCGCTTTACGCAGCCAAAGCATATCCCCGGCCCCGAAAAGGCCGGGGATTTTTCACGCATCCCGACGACGGCCGCAATTTGGCGAACCGATTTAAATTCTTAAATTTGTATCCGCCAATTCTACCTAAGCCATGACTAAATTACTTGCGGGAGCCTTCCTGCTCCTCTTTTCTTTTGCGGCCGCGGCCCAGACACCCGAAGACTCGGTCGCTTTCGCCGGCGCCCGCTGGCAGATCACGCCCCTCGCGGCGGGCGCCGAATGCCGCCGCGCCCAGATCGACATGTTCGATTCGCGGCAGACCGTCTCGGTGGTCGCCTACCCCGCCCGTAATTTCACGACGGAAATCATACAGCTCGACGGCAAAGCATCCCCCACGAGCGAGCTGGGCAAAGCCGCCGGAGCCGACGCCGCCCTGAACGGCAGCTACTTCAACATGAAGACGCTCGCCCCCGTAACCTTCGTACTGATCGACAAGCAGATTCTGGGCCGGACGACTCCCGGTGAGACGATGCGCACCAACGGCGTCATCGCTTTGCGCGACAAACGCGGCCGCAAAATGGACATTCTCCGCTGCGACACGACCCAATACTCCCGCATCGCCCGCCGTTACCGCTCGGCGCTGGCCGCAGGTCCGATGCTGGTCCGCGACGGCCGGAGCGTCGAATACGACTCCGAAGACAGCTTCTACGCCCGCCGCCATCCCCGCACGCTGATCGGCAAACGGGCCGACGGCACGGTCGTCATGGCCGTCATCGACGGCCGCTTCAAGGGCGAAGCCGACGGCGCAACCATCGCCGAAACAGCCTACATCGCCCGTCAGCTGGGGCTCGTCGATGCGCTGAACCTCGACGGCGGCGGTTCCTCGACGCTCTGGACAGCGCAGGAAGGCATCCTCAACCACCCCTACGACAACAAACGTTTCGACCACGAAGGCGAGCGCGGCGTTCCCAACTGCATCGTGATCCGCCGCAACAAATAGCGCCGGGAAACCACCGCCCCTCCGGCGGGAAACGCAGCGCCGGGGAACAAAAAGCCGGGAAAGCGCCGATTATTATCGGCCGGAAACACAATACCGGGAATATAAAGCCGGAAAGGCACCGCCCCTCCGGCGGGAAACGCAGTGCCGGAAACACAAACCGGACAAAGCCGGTAAAAAGACCCGAACCGGTCCAAACAGCCGGTCTCAAAAGCCGGAAAAACAGCCGGTCCAAACAGCCGATAAAAAACGTGTCCACGCGACAAAGCCCGCCGGCTCCGCCGCGGCACACGCCCGGATACGAAAAAAGCCCCGGAATTTCCGGGGCTTTTCATATTCAGTCCTATTGTCATTTGCCGACGATCTCCTCAACCCGCTCCACGATCATGGCGGGCGTCACGGCATGCAGACAACGGTAATCTCCGTAACGGCACGGTTTATTTCCGAAGACCGAGCACGGGCGGCACTCCATATCGGCCTGCACGATGCCGCGCGGATCGCAGCCGTACCCGAAGAATCCCAGACCGGGATGCGTCGCACCCCATACCGACACCACGGGCGTCGCCACGAGTGAAGCCAAATGCATGACCAGCGAATCCATCGACACCACGCAATCCAGATTGGCGATCAGGTCGATCTCGCCCGCCATCTTAACCCGTCCGAACAGCGCCGTGACATTAGGATGAAGGCGCTCCATCTCCTGCGCGAATTCCGCCTCGGCACCCCCGCCGCTATGGATGAAAACCCGGTCATAACGCCCGGCAAGCAGGCGCACCGTCTCGCGGGCCAGCGGTTCGGGATAGGTCTTGCCCTGCTGCGCCGAGAAAGGGGCGAAACCGATCCACGTCCCCGTCTTTTCACCCATCGGACTGGGATGCTCGCGCCGCACGGCCGGCTTCGGATCGTCGAACACGAATCCCAGTTTCCGGAATACGTCGCAATAGCGGACGACTGTATGTTTCGCAGGTTTGACACCCCGGCCGCCGCGCCGGATAAATTCACCCTTCTCGTCCCGGCCCTTCCCGATGGCCGCGAAGGGAATACCGTGCAGCCGCAAAGCCGTGCGGAACGTCACCGAACGCAGCACGCCGTGCACGTCGGCCACGGCATCCGCCCCCAGCCGCCGCGCTTGGGCGGCCAGCCGCCATATGCCGCACAGCGAATGGTGGGCGCCCTTGACATCGACGTCCAGAAAACCGACGTCGAGGTCCGTGAAAAAGGCCCGGAACAGCGGTCGCGTGGCAACCGTGACCTGCAGATCGGGATATGCCCGCTTCAAGGCCCGCAGCGCATGCGCGAGCATCGCCACGTCCCCCATCGCCGAGGTCCGGTACACGATCAGATGACGCGGAAGCTTCTTACTTTTTCTGACCATAAAGAACCGGGTTCAACGCCGGATCATTATACATTTTCATCTGTTTGTAGGTCTTCATGTACTTGCGGCCCGCCTCGATGTCCTCGATCAGCTCTTCGATCGCTTTCGAAAGATCCGCCTGCTGCGCCAGCAGCACGTCGAGCTTCTTCCGGCACGCCGCGCGGTGGGCGTCGTCCACATCGGTACGCTCCGTCTCGCAGGCCATGTGGTAAATCTTGAGCGCCAGAATCGACAGCCGGTCGATGGCCCACGCCGGGGTCTCGGTATTGAGCCGAGCGCCGGGCAGGGGTTCTATCTCCCTGTATTTGTCGAGCAGGTACGAATCGACGTACTCCACCATGTCCGTACGCTCCTGATTGGACTTGTCGATGCGCCGTTTGATGGCCAGCGCGGCCACAGGGTCGATCTGCGGATCACGGATGATATCCTCAAGATGCCACTGCACGGTGTCGATCCAGTTCTTGTGATAGAGCAGGTGATCGATCGTTCCCGGCTCATAGGGATTCTCGACGGGGCGGTCCACATCGTCCCAGCGGTGATACTCTTCGATAACCCGGTTGAAAATGCGGTTTGCGTTTTCGGTAAACATAGTTCAGCAATATATTTTAATTGTAATTTTCGTGGGAAAATTATACCTTTGTCCGTATAAGATTAAACAAAGATAATGAATTTTTCCAAAAATGCAATACTGCTCGCTGGAATCCTCCTGACGGCATTCGGAAGCCTGCGGGCGCAGGTCCGCCAGACCCGCGAGGAGTATATCGACCGTTATAAATCCATCGCCGTGGCCCATATGGAACGTTACGGCATCCCGGCCAGCATCACCATGGCGCAGGGCATCCTCGAATCCGACTGCGGCAACAGCCGTCTCTCGCTGATGTCCAACAACCACTTCGGCATCAAGTGCAAACGCAACTGGACGGGCGAAAAAGTCTACCACGACGACGACGCCAAAGGCGAGTGCTTCCGCAGCTATCCCACGGTCGAAGCCTCGTACCAAGACCATGCCGAATTCCTTGACTCGCAGCCCCGCTACGACTCGCTGTTCGCCTACTCCCCGACCGACTACAAAAGCTGGGCGCGGGGACTGAAGGCCGCCGGCTACGCCACGGCGCCCGACTATGCGCAGCGGCTCTGCCGCATCATCGAGGAGGCCCAGCTCTTCCTGCTGGACCAGCCCGACGGCGAGCGGCTCTACGCTTCGCGTTCGGGCCGCAAGATCACCGATCCCGAAGGCTGGTTCACCGACCAGACCAGCATGGAGCGCCCGGCCGACGCATCGTCGGCCGTCGATCCGGACAACTACCGCGTGACAATCAACGCCCACAACGGCTACAACGTCTATGCGACCAACGGCGTGCACTACGTGCTGGCCAAGGAGGGCGACACGTTCGAGAACATCGGGAAGAAATTCCGCATTTCGGCACGCAATCTGCGCAAGTTCAACGATCTGAAGGACAAGAAGGCCCAGCCGATGCCCCACGAGGTGGTCTACATCGAGCGCAAGAAAAAACGCTGGGAGGGCAACGCCCACACCCACACCTGCCGTCAGGGCGAAACGGCCTACGCCGTGGGGCAGTCGTACGCCATCCGCACCCGCTCGATCGAGAAGCTCAACAAGCTCAGGCCGGGCGACACGCTCGAACAGGGCCGCCAGATACGCATAAAGTAAAACACACGATACAGCATGGAAACCACACCGCTAAGAAGCAAGATCCTCGATACGATCATCCGCAAATCGACGCTCAAGCAACGGATTTTCGACAACACCTTCTCGGCCTTCAACGAGCTGAAGGAGACGCTGCTCGAAATGGCCTCGGAGCTGGACGACGAGCTGGACGGCAAACTCGACCGCCGCGTGCGGCTCGAATACCGCGACCGCGGCAAGTTCGAAGCCCAGCTGCAGGTGGCCAACGACATCCTGATATTCCAGATGCACACCGACATCTTCGAATTCGCCGCCGACCACCCGATCTGGCAGAATCCCTATGTGCAGGGCGACCGCGAAAACTCCTACTGCGGCCTGATCAACATCTACAACTTCCTCTCCGACTCGTTCAAGTTCAACCGCAACGCCGACGAAGGCTACCTCATCGGCCGCATCTTCATCAACCGCGAACGCCGCTACTTCGTCGAGGGCAAACAGCAGACCTCGATGCGGGCCGCGGAGTTCGGCAAAAGCGAAATCGGCCATGACGCGCTCATCGCCATCCTCGAAGAGGCGATCTGGTTCGCCCTGAACTTCGACCTGCTGATGCCGCCTTACGAGGACAACAAGCGCGTGACGGTCGATCAGTTCAACACCAAGATGGACAACTCGAAATTCGTCACGGGCAAGCGGCTCGGCTACGATTTCGAAGTGGAGGACATTTAAAACGGAATTTACATTGAAAGCATCGTTAATTACGCTCCTTGCGGCCGCACTGCTCGGAGCGGGCATCGTACAGGCCCAGAACGAATACGCCGAAATCGCCCGACTGCGGGGCATGAACCAGACCGTCCGCGGCATCCGCTCGATGGCCGACGGCGAGCACTACACCACGCTCGAAGGCAGCAACATCATCCGCCACAGCTACGCCGCGGCGGGACCGGGCGAGCGGATGCTCCCTTCGTCCGCGGCCAACCTGACGATCACCGACTACTCCTTCTCGCCCGACGAGCGGCAGATACTGATCGCTTCGGGGTCGAAGCCGATCTACCGCCACTCCTATACGACCAGCTATTTTCTGGCCGCGGGCAACAGCCTGACGCCCGTACTCCGGGAGGCCGAAGCCCCGCGCGACGCTTCATTCTCGCCCGACAGCAGACTGATCGCCTATTCGGACCGCAACGACCTTTACGTTTACGACACCGCCGCCCGGCAGACGCGCCGCATCACCGACGACGGTGCGTGGAATTCGGTCATCAACGGCACGACCGACTGGGTTTACGAGGAGGAGTTCGGCTTCACGAAAGCCTATGCCTTTTCGCCCGACAGCCGCCGCATCGCCTACCTGCGCTTCGACGAATCTCAGGTGCCGCTGATGGAGATGATGCGCTTCGACGGCAAACTCTACAATCAGGCCTACTCGTTCAAATACCCCAAGGCCGGCGAACGCAATTCGACGGTCGAAGTGTGGGTCTGCGACCTTGCGACCGGCGCCAAAGAGCGCATCGACACGGGCCGCGAAACCGACCAGTACATCCCCCGCATCGGCTGGACCCCCGACGGGCGGCTCTACTTCTTCCGGCTCAACCGCCGCCAGAACACCTTCGAGGTGATCCTTTGCGAGCCTAACGGCGCCCAGCGGACGATCTATGACGAACGTTCGCAGCAGTACGTCGAGCGCGTGGACGACTCCTCGCTCACGTTCGTGGACAAAGACCGCTTCCTCGTACGGCAGGAGAGCCACACGGGATACATGCACCTCTACCTCTACAGCATCCGCCGGGGTTTTCTCGCGCAGGTGACCAAGGGCGACTGGGAGGTGACCGACGTCGCGGGCACCGACGGCAAGCGCGTATGGTACCTCTCGACCGAGACCTCCCCCCTGCGCCGCAACCTCTACAGCGTGCGGCTCGACGGCACGCAGAAACGCCGCCTGACCACGGGCGAAGGCTTCTACACGATCGCGCCGAGCGCCGGCATGAAATACTACATCTCGACCTTCTCCAACGCCGCGACCCCCAACCGGGTCGAGATCTGCGACGGCGAGGGCAACCCGGTCCGCCTGCTGGCCGACAGCAAGGCCCTGCGCGATGAGCTGGCCGCCGCGAACCGCCCGCAGAAGGAGTTCTTCACCTTCGCCACCGAGCGCGGCGACACGCTCAACGCCTACATCGTCAAACCCCGCGGCTACGACCCTTCGCACCGCTACCCCGTCCTGCTGACGCAGTATTCGGGTCCCGGCTCGCAGTCGGTGCGCGACCGCTGGTCGCTCGACTGGGAGGACGCACTGGCCGACAAGGGCTATATCGTGGTCTGCGCCGACGGACGCGGCACGGGTTTCCGGGGCGAGAAATTCAAGAAACAGACCTACGGACGGCTGGGCGCGCTCGAAGTCGAGGATCAGCTCTCGCTGGCCCGCTACATGGCGGCGCAGCCTTATACCGACCCGGCGCGCATCGGCATCTACGGCTGGTCGTACGGCGGATTCATGGCCCTGAGCTGCGCGCTCAAAGGGCACGGACTGTTCAAAATGGCAATCGCCGTGGCGCCCGTCACTTCGTGGCGCTACTACGACTCGATCTACACCGAAATCTACAACAACCTGCCGCAGTACAACGCTTCGGGTTACGACGACAACTCGCCGATCAACTTCGCCCGGATGCTCGACGACACCAAGACCCGCCTGCTGATCATCCACGGCACGGCCGACGACAACGTCCACTTCCAGAACACCGTCGAGATGACCCGCGCCCTGAACCGCTGCGGCAAGCAGTACGACATGATGGTCTACCCCGACCAGAACCACTCGATGCAGCCCCACGACACGTCGAACGTACGGCAGAAAATGATCCGCTACACGCTGGACAACCTTTAAAACGAGACGATATGGAACGGATGCTCTTCATCGAAACACCCGTCGGAAAGCTCGGCATCACGGCTTCGGACGAAGCCGTCACCCGCATCTTCTTCGGCCGCGAATACCGCAACCGGCGCAGACCGCGCAACGCCCCGGAGACGTGTACGCCGGAGACGGCCGGTCCCCTGCTCCTGCAGGCGGCGGCCGAGCTGGCCGAATACTTCGCAGGAACGCGCCGCGAGTTCACCCTCCCGCTGGCGCCCGCCGGCACTCCGTTCCAGCAAGCCGTGTGGGAGGCCCTGAGGACGATCCCTTATGGCGAGACCCGCACCTACGGCCAGATCGCGGCGCAGATCGGCCGCCCGACGGCCTGCCGCGCGGTAGGCATGGCCAACAACCGCAACCCGATCGCCATCGTCGTCCCCTGCCACCGCGTGGTCGGCAGCACGGGCGCACTGGTCGGCTATGCCGGAGGTCTGGGCGTGAAAACCCACCTGCTGAATCTCGAAAAAGCCCACGAAGACTGACGGCGCGACGGCCCCAGACAACGGCAGGTGCCCGATTTCCAAAAGCACACGAGACGACATCAGCCGGGCAACGGAAACAGCGGCAGGCCCGCCGGAACCACGCAAGCAAAAAAACTCATCCGCACGAAAAGAGGGCGGCATCCGCAGAAGATGCCGCCCTCTTTTTCCATTCACCCCGTCAAAGCCCGAACGCGAAAGCGTTTATGCCGTCGTATACGGCGCTGACGACTCCCAGCAGCAGGACGCCCGCCATGCAGAGCGCGAGACTGATGCGGGTATAGCGGTCGCTGCGGAACGGCGCGACGGGCGCATCGTTCGGAGTGATATACATCGCCTTGACCACCAGCAGGTAGTAATAGAGCGAGATGACCGTATTGATCAGCGCGATGAACACCAGCAGGTGGAAGCCGCCTTTGAACGCCGCAGCGAAGACGAAGAACTTCGAGAAGAACCCGGCAAAGGGCGGAATCCCCGCCAGCGAGAAGAGCGCGAGGGTCATCATCACCGCCAGCTTGGGATTGGTGCGGTACAGCCCGTTGTAATCTTCGATCCCGACCTTGCCGCCGCTATGCTGCTCGACCGTCGAAACGACACCGAAAACCGCGAGGTTCGCGGCCATGTAAACCAGCACGTAGAAGACCAGCGAAGTCATGCCGAAGGCGCTCCCGCCGATCACGGCCAGCATGATGTAACCGGCCTGCGAGATGGACGAGAAGGCGAGGAAGCGTTTCAGGTCCTTCTGCCGGATGGCGAAGAGGTTCGCCACCGTGATCGACAGCACCGTCACGGCATAAAGCAGCGTCTGCCACTGCCCGATCATCGGCCCGAAGACCTTCATCAGCACGGTCATCAGCACGAACGCCGCCGAGCCTTTCGACACCACCGACAGGTAGGAGGTCACCGTCGTCGGCGCGCCCTGATAGGTGTCGGCGGTCCAGAGGTGGAACGGGACCAGCGAAATCTTGAACCCCAGCCCCGCGAAGAAGAAGACCATGGCCATGATCTGCAGCGGCGAACCCGTAATGCGCGCCGCCATATCGTCGAAATAGAGCGTCCCGGTCGTCCCGTAGAAGAACGAGATTCCATAGAGCATCAGCCCGCTGGCGAAGAGGGCGCAGAGGATGTACTTCGCACCCGCCTCGGCCGAATAACGCTTGTACTTGTCGAACGCCACCAGACAGGCCATCGGCACCGAAGCCAGCTCCATGCCGATAAAGAAAAGCAGGAAGTTGCCCGCGCCGACCATCAGATACATGCCCAGCAGCGTCGAGAGGGTCAGGATGTAGAACTCGCCCTGCTTGTGGGCCGTATCCCCGCGGCGCAGCCACGCATCGGCCTGCAGGAAGACGATCAGCGTCCCGACGGTCAGCACGCTCTTGACGATGGAGTGCATCGGCACGTACTGGAACATGCCCCCGAACACTTCGCCCGGAGTCCCCGGAACGACATTGACCGCGACCTGCAGCGCGAGCAGTCCGCAGGCGACGGCCGAAAACCGGCGGCGTCCCCGCTCCCCCGCGATCAGGTCATAGAGAAACAGCAGGACGATCACCGCGATGAGCGTCACTTCGGCCTGCATAGAGGTAAATATGTTGCTGTAATCCATAATCGCTTAACTCATTAATTGTGCAATGATGCCCGTCACGCTCTCCCGGATCATGTCACTCACCCACAGCGGCGCGAGACCCATGCCGGCGATGGCGGCGACGAGACAGACGACCGACAGCCGCTCGTCCCACGTGGCGTCCGTCAGTTTGAGGTGGTGTTCGTCGGTGCAGGTGCCGTAAATAATTTTCCCCACCACCCGCAGGATGTAAACCGCCGTAATCACGATGCTCGTACAGGCGATGATCGTCACGACGCGGTGGAACGTGTCGTCGTTCATGAACGCGCCGTTGAAGATGGTCATTTCGGCCACGAAGCCGCTCAGCCCCGGCAGTCCGAGGTTCGCAAGACCCGCGATGACGTACCCCACCGCAAGGAAGGGCATGACCTTCATCAGGCCGCTCAGCTCGCGGATGTCGCGCGTATGCGTACGGCCGTAAATCATGCCGATCAGGGCGAAGAAGAGGGCCGTCATCAGGCCGTGGCTCAGCATCTGCAGAATCGCTCCCGTTCCGGCCGTGGTGTTCATCATCAGAATGGCGAAGAGCACCAGCCCGCAGTGCGACACCGACGAATAGGCATTGATATACTTGAGGTCGGTCTGCACGCAGGCCGCCAAAGCCCCGTAGACGACCGAGATCGTCGTCAGGACGATGAATATCCAGCTCAGTTCGTGCACCGCCTCAGGCATCAGGTACATCGCCACGCGGAAACAGCCGTAACCGCCCAGCTTCATCAGCACCCCGGCATGGAGCATCGACACCGCCGTCGGAGCCGAGGCATGGCCGTCGGGACTCCATGTATGGAACGGGAACAGCGCGCCCAGCACGCCGAACCCGACGAAGACCAGCGGAAACCAGACATACTGCTGCGCGAGCGGAATGCTGTGCAACTGCGCGATTTCCAGAATATTCATCGTCGTCGCCCCGGCGCCGAAATAGATGCCTAGAATGCCGATCAGCAGCAGCGCCGAACCGCCCATGAGCATCAGCGTCAGCTTCATGGCGGCATACTCCTTGCGGCCGCTGCCCCAGACGCCTATCAGCAGGTACATCGGGATCAGCGCCACCTCGTAGAACATGAACATCGTGAAGAGGTCCACCGAGATAAAGAACCCGAAAACGCCGACGCTCAGCAGGCAGAACCAGAGGAAGTACTCCTTGATCTGCGTTTGCATCCGCCACGAAGCGAACGTACCCGTAAATACGATGACGGCCGACAGCAGCAGCATGGCGACCGAGATGCCGTCCACGCCCACCGCATAGTGGATATCGAGCGGAGCGTACCACACATGGCTCGCGGTAAAGAGCATGGCGGCCGTCTCGCCCGCTTCGCGCAGGCCGAGGTAGCGCACCACCAGCACCGCCGCCAGCAACAGCAGCAGCGAAGAGCCCGCCACCATCACGGCACGGATCTGCCGCGTCGATTTCGACAGCCAAAGTCCCAGCATCATCAGCAGCGGAATGGCGGGAAACAAGGATAACATATTCATAATAACTTCAAATTAACGGATTAACAGCAGGATGATCGTAAAGCCCAGCGCCCCGCCGAGGAACCAGATGCAGTAACGCTGCACGCTGCCGCTCTGCATGTCGCGGATCGCGTACGCCGCGCCGCCGGCCGCCCTTGCCAGCAGATTCATAAAGCCGTCCACGACGTGGCGGTCGAACCACGCGATCGGGGTCGAAACAAAGCGGAAGATCACCTTGTGAGTGACGAACTGATAAACGTCGTCGATATAGAACCGGTTATAGGCCGCCCTGTGCAGGCCGCGGAACCGCAGGGCCAGCCGGTCGGCAACGGGCTGCCGCTCGCGCAGGTACATCCACGTGGCCAGCGCAATGCCCGCGGCAGCCACGCAAAGGCTCACGCCCGCCACGCGCCAGTCGATATGGATGGTGTACGACATGCCGTCGCTGCTGACGAACTTTCCGAACGGGATCGCGCCCCCGACGAGCGTCACCGCCGCCAAAAACACCAGCGGCAGGGTCATCGTCAGCGGAGCCTCATGCGGTTTGTGCGCGGCATGCAGTTCCCGGTTCTCGCGTCCCCAGAAGATATTGTAGTACAGGCGGAACATGTAGAACGCCGTCAGTCCGGCAATGGCGGTCATCAGCCACCCCATCGCGGGGCTGAACGCGAAGCAGGCCGTCAGAATCTCGTCCTTCGAGAAGAAACCGCTCAGGGGCCAGATGCCGGCAATGGCGAGACAGGCGACGAGGAACGTGGCGTGCGTCACGGGCATATACTTGCGCAGGCCGCCCATGGCCGACATTTCGTTGGAGTGGACGGCGTGGATGATACATCCGGCGCCGAGGAACAACAGGGCCTTGAACATGGCGTGCGTGAAGAGGTGGAACATCGAAGCCATGTACCCCAGCCCGCCCGCATGCGGATCGGCCGAGGTGCTGACGCCCAGCGCCACGATCATAAAACCGATCTGCGAAATGGTGCTGAACGCCAGCACGCGCTTGATATCGCTTTGGACGCAGGCCACCACGGCGGCGTACAGTGCCGTAAAGGCACCGATGTAGGCCGTCCAGTGGAGCACTTCGGGCGCATAGCCGATAAAGAGCGGGAACATGCGCGCCACGAGGTAGACGCCCGCCACGACCATCGTCGCGGCGTGGATCAGCGCCGACACGGGCGTCGGGCCTTCCATGGCGTCGGGCAGCCAGATGTGGAGCGGGAACATGGCGCTCTTGCCCGCGCCGCCGATGAACATCAGCCCCAGCGCCAGCGGGATCATCGTCCCGGCGGCGGCCAGCAGCCGCACCTCCGGCGTAAAGGAGAACGTCCCGGCGTAATAGCCGTAGAAGAGGATTCCGACGAGGAATCCCAGATCGGCGAAGCGCGTCACGATAAAGGCCTTCTTCGACGCGGCGACGGCCTCCTTCTTCGTATAGTAGAAGCCGATCAGCAGATAAGAGCTGACGCCCACCAGCTCCCAGAACAGGTACATCTGGAAAATATTGGTCGCCACCACAAGCCCCATCATGCTCATCGTAAACAACGACAGGAAGGCGTAGTAACGCTGGAAACCCCGTTCGCCCTTCATGTAGCCCAGCGAGTAGACATGCACCATCAGCGAGACGGTCGAGATCACCACGAGCATCATCACCGAAATCGGGTCCAGCAGGATGCCCATGTCGATATGCAGCGTACGGCTGATCGGCAACCAGACCGTATTCCACGGAATCAGCGTCGGGAACGCCCCGGCGGCATCGCGCCCGGCCGTGAAGTACCCGTACGCCGTACAGTAACACAGCAGCGTCACCACACCCAGCACCGCCGTGCCGACGAGGCCCGCCACCGCGGGCTTGAGCTTCATGCCGGCCAAGCCTAAGAAGAGGAAGCTCAGCAGGGGCAGCAGCAGAATCAGAATCGTATATTCCATAAGAGTCGTTTTTCGTTTTCGGCTACCACTTCATCTCCCGCAGGCTCTTGACCTCGATATTGCGGATGTTGCGGTAAATATTGATGATAATGGCGATGGCGACGGCCGTCTCCGCGGCGCTGATCCCGATGGCGAACAGCGTAAAGAAGAACCCTTCCAGCTGTTCCGGGAAGAGGAACCGGTTGAAGACGACGAAGTTGATATCGACCGAATTGAGGATCAGCTCGACGGAGATCAGCATCGCCAGCAGGTTGCGGCGCGTGACGAATCCGTAAATTCCCACGAACATCATGATCGTGGAGAGGACGAGGTAATATTCCATGTGTATCATTGCCGTACTTTTTTAGCGTTTGCGTGCGATGAGGATTCCGCCGACGATGCAGGCCAGCAGCAGGATGCTGATGACCTCGAACGGCAGCACGTAACCGTACTTGCCGCTGCTCATCAGCGCATGGCCGATGGTCTGCACGTGCAGTTCGCCGTGAACGAAATGCGAGGGCCTGAAATCGTGTCCGAGCGTCACATAAAGGCAGACGCCGAGACTCAGCAGCGTCGCGGCCAGCCCCACGAAGAGTTTATATCCCTTCAGGTCCTCCGACTTGTCGCCCTGACTCGACGTCAAAAGGATCGAAAAGACGTACAGCACCGTGATGCCGCCGGCATAGATCAGCAGCTGCACCGCGCCGAGGAACGAATAGTTGAGCTGGAAATAGATGCCCGCCGTACCGAACAGCACGAACAGCAGGTAGGTCGCCGCGCGCAGGATGCGCTTGGTCGTCACAGCCAGCAGAGCGCTCACGGCCGTGAAGACCGCCAGCACCGTAAAGACGATTAATTCGAGTGTTATCTCCATGGCTTACTGTTTATTCAGGGTTTTGACCAGCTTTTCGCGCGTGTAGACCGCATGTTCGAAGTCGGTCGAGAAACGGATCGCCCCGGTCGGGCAGGCATTGACGCACAGACGGCAGAACATGCACGCCCCCAGATCGTACTCGTAGAGCACCAGCCGCTTGCGGCTCTTGCCCGTTTCGGGATCGGCGACCATTTCGGTCGTGATGCGGATGGTGCCGTTGGGACACGCCGACTGACACAGGCCGCAGGCGATACACTTGTTCCGGCCCTCGGCGTCGTGCGGCATGGTCAGTTCGCCGCAGAAGCGGTCGAACATCCTGAGCGTGGCGCGGTTCTCCGGATACTGCTCGGTGACCTTGGGCGTGAAAAACTCACGGCCCGTCACCTTGAGTCCCGTCAACAGGGACCCCAGTCCGTGAAAGAATCCTTTGATATAGCTTTTCATGGCTAAAAATGCAGTTTAAATACGACGACAACGACCATCAGCAGCAGGTTGGCCAGTCCGATCGGCACCAGATACTTCCATTCGAGCGTCAGTATCTGGTCGATACGCAGGCGCGGGAATGTCCACTTGATCCACATCAGCAGCCACACCACGAAGAACGCCTTGCCGAAGAACCAGACGAAGCCCGGAATGTAGTCCATCGCGGCGTTGAAGCCCTCCCAGCCGGAGATATGCAGCGGCATCCACCCTCCGAGGAAGATCGTGGCGGCCACGCCCGCGACGATGAACAGATTGACGAATTCGGCGACGTAGAAGAGTCCGAAGTGCATGCCCGAATATTCGGTGTGATACCCCGCCGTCAGCTCCGACTCGGCTTCCGGCAGGTCGAACGGGCCGCGGTTCACCTCGGCGTTGCCCGCGATCAGGTAGATCACGAAGGCGATCAGCGCCGGAATATGCCCCTTGAAGATGAACCAGCCGTCGGCCTGCCGGGCCACGATCTCGGAGAACTGCATGGTGTCGGTCAGCACGATGATCGTCAGGATCGAAAGGCCGATCGAAAGCTCGTACGAAATCATCTGCGCGCCGCTCCGCATGGCGCCGATGAGCGAATACTTGTTGTTGGAACTCCACCCCGCCAGCAGGATGCCGACCACGCCGATCGACGACGCGGCCATCATGAAGAAGACGCCCACGTTGAAGTCCAGCACCTCCAGCCCCTTGTTCACGGGCAGGCAGGCGAACGCCAGCACCGACGCCAGAATGACGATGTAGGGCGCGAGGTTGTAGAGGAACTTGTCCGAACGGCGGATGGTGATAATCTCCTTGGTGAGCATTTTGAATACGTCGCAGATGACCTGCAGCGTGCCCCACGGCCCCACGCGCACCGGTCCCAGACGGCACTGGAAGGCCGCACAGACCTTGCGTTCCATGAAGATCATCAGGATGGCGATCACCGTATACATCAGCAGCAGGCAGACACCGACGATCACGCACTCCAGAAAGACCGCCAGTCCGAGGGGCATCAGCGACGTGAGCAGCCCGTGAATCCAGCTCGTTACTATACTAAAATCAAACATATCTGTAAGTTTTTCCTTTTTCAATCCGTTTTCCGCTCTCCCCGGCTGCAATTCACGGTCTCTGGCCGTGTTTACAAGTCTGCCCCCCTAAATCCCCTTCTCGGAGGGGACTTATCCGCCTGCGGCGGAAAAAACATCGGGAAGAGCCGGCGCCGACCGGCGAAGCTTTCAACCTCTCACCGGTCTATATCGGGTACGACGTAATCGAGCGTGCCTCCGATGGCGATCAGGTCGGCGATCTTCGTCCCCTTCGCTATGGTTTCGAGACACGATACCAGCGGCAGTCCCGTCGAACGGAACTTCATGCGGTAAGGCGACTTGTCGCCCCGGCTCTCGATAAACACGCCGAATTCGCCGCGGCTCCCCTCGACGGCGGCGTAGTAGCTGCCTTCGGGAATGCGGATCACCGGCTTCATCTTCAACTGGTA
>ERZ857745.2417-NODE-2417-length-20151-cov-12.234524_pt1 | contig 20151 bp, 23 predicted proteins | sample MGYA00519699_ERZ857745 | MGnify/ENA primary metagenome ERZ857745 (study PRJEB31778, sample SAMEA3449357) | human gut metagenome | biome: human gut; feature: human-associated habitat; material: faeces | place: United Kingdom | collected 2010/2012 ...
TATTAAAAGAATATAATAAAGATAATCCAAAAGCAGCATATTTAGCAGTAGAAACCATAAAAGTATTAGATGAATATGAAAATCTAGAGATTGAATAAATCTCTTTTTCTTTTTATTGTAAATAATTTTAATTTGTTATATAATATAGGAAAGAAAGATTTAGGTGAATTTTTTATGAATAATGATTTATATAATAGGGTAAGTGAATTTTTAAAGAAGTATCCACTAACAATTGCTTTTAGATTAAGTAAACATTTAAAGGTTCTTGAAAAACATTTGAATGCGGATGAAGAAGTTATATATATTTTTCCAGCTCAAAAAAATCCAAGTCCATTTGATATATTTTCAACATGTGTAATTGCATTTACAAATAAAAGAATATTAATTGCACAAAAAAGAGTAGTTCCAGGTTATAGAATAAATTCAATAACACCTGACTTATTTAATGATTTTCAAGTATATAAAGGATTAATATTTGGAAAAGTAGATATTGATACTGTAAAAGAAATGGTTCAATTATCTAATTTAGATCCAAGAAGTTTAGTTGAAGTTGAAACAAACTTATCAGAGTATTTATTAACTATGAAGCCAAAATTTGTTAATAAAGATGAAAAAACGAGTAATTAAATCTCGTTTTTTTTAATATAATATTGTAAAAGAAAGTTTTTTTTGTTATAATAATTATGCGAAAAAGCATTTGGGTCTATAGCCAAGTGGTAAGGCATGGGACTGCAACTCCCTGATCGTTGGTTCAAATCCGACTAGGCCCTCCAAATTATGCAGGTGTAGTACATCGGCTAGTACGCGGCCTTGCCAAGGCTGAGAGGGCGGTTCGATTCCGCTCACTTGCTCCATTTGAAATCAACTTACGGACTGATTATAGTTCGTAAGTTTTTATTTTTTATAAAACTAACTAAAAAAGAGGAAAAAATTATCAAAATAATTTAATCCTCTTTTTTATTTTTCTTGAATATGGGAATAAAATCTATGTCTAACCAGCACTGAATTTGTACTCCCTCACAAATTCTTATATGAGAAAAATCCCAATCACTTTTATAAATTTTCTTTTATTTCTGGAAATAAGTTATACAAATTATATCCTAATAAATTATCAAAGTTTCCTTTTAACTTGTATACTTCAATTAAATGATAATGAGTATTTTTATATACGCCATGTCTTAGTAATAAATCAATTAATCTTTGTTCTAATGATTGCAATTTAGTAGTACACATTAAATCACATAAATTAATAATTTTTTCATAAATTGTATATTCTTTTAAAATATAGCTCTTTATAAAATTATATTTTTCGTTAGTTGAATCTGTATAGTCTCTATCATTAGCCAAACAATTAATATCATTATTCAAAAAAGAATGTTTAATACATATACCTGCATACTTATCATCGTATCCCAATGATTTTAAATAATTATATCCATTAATTGCATGAGGTATTACTCCTTCATAACTATTACAACCAAATCTTTTTCCAATATCGTGAATATATCCTAATGTTTTTGCATAATCTTCATCTAAATTTAATGATTTTGCAATAATCCCTGCAGTATCACCAACACAAATTGAATGTAAAATCCAATCATCGTTTTTTGCCATACCCTTACAATCATTTAATAGCATTAATGCTTTTTTGCAATTTAATTCCATTGATTTACTCCTTAAAAATATTATTTTAATTCTTCTCTTACTTCCATTAAAATTTTCCCTAACAAATTCTTATGTTCTGAAGTTTTACAATCATCACATGTACATTCACCCCATATATTATCATGCCAACCAGTTGTATCTTCTATTAATTCCATAGATTGAGTATTTAATAACTCTTCCAAACAATCTTGATTTTGTTTAAATTTTTCCATTACTACTTTTTTCATTAAATCATATTTAACATTTTCCCAATCATCGCGTATAAATCTTGATAATTCTCTACTAACATGTTTTGATTCATCTGGTGTAAGTTTAGTCATTATTTTCTTTATATCTTCATCTAAAAATTTTTGTGAGTGATATGCTGCTTCACTTGAAGAATATTTTATTCCATCTACTATAACATCACACAAAAAATAATTCGTCAATTTTGTATCGTTTTTAAAATAATATTTATTACTCATAGTATTTCTCCCATATTAATAATTTCAAATATATTATACAATAAAATAACAAAATTCTCCATACTCCAATTGAATTTTAATAACAATTCATATATAATGTTTTTAGAAAGAGAATAAAGTTCGTAACTTGTATGTGATTCGCTCCATAAGGTAAAATCGTCGCACCAATGTGACGTTAATGATTAAATCAATCTGAAAAGATTGATTTTTTTATGCATTATTGCAAAGAAAGGTGTGATGTGATATGATTAAAATAATTAAAAAGAAAATCAATATGAGTGATGAACTCAAAGCCAAAATTAATTGGTCTTGCAAATTTAATAATAGACCTTACCAGATTATTGAGGGTCACCTAAGAATTGTGAAACATACAAATTTAGCATATGTTGAGCCATATAAAGTAATTATTGGAGATACACTATATTTATTCTTCAATGAACAAAAACATTTTTATATTGGGAATTTAAAGAAGAAAATCCCTATTGCTGATTTATCAGAATACATAGCAAGGCATTAAATTGATTTGAGAGTTTAGATATTCCCATAATATTGGTTGTTTTTGTCGTACAAATAATCAATAAAATCTAGAGGTGTCCTTGTTATGTGACACCTTTTTTGGTGCCTTTCATTAAAAGAAAAGGAGGAAAAAATTATGAATAATGAAAGGATGATAGCAGCAGTTTATATTAGTGTTTCGACAGAGGATCAGGCACGATAAGGATTTTCTTTAGGAGAGCAAAAAGAAAAGTTATTACAACTCTGTGCATTTAAGGGGTATGAAGTATTTAAGGTTTATGAAGATGCAGGAATATCTGCAAAAGATATGGAACATAGACCAGCATTTCAACAAATGCTACAAGATATGAGGGACGGAAAAATTAATTATATTGTAGCCTATAAACTAGATAGAGTTACTCGTTCAGTTCGTGACTTAGAAGAACTAATCTCTCAGTTAGAAAAATATAATTGTTATTTAGTTTGTGATAGAGATGATGTTAATACTTCTACTGCTAACGGAAGATTTTTTGTAAGAATGCTAACAGTATTATCACAGTTAGAAATTGAAATTGTATCGGAAAGAACTAAATTTGGACTTAATGGAGCGATTAAGTCAAGTCACCTACCAGGTCCTGCCCCACTAGGTTATAAGAAAGATGGTAATAAGAAAACTATTATTGATGAAACAACTAAATCTGTTATAGAAAGAATATTTAAAATGTATTTAGAAGGTAAAAGTTTTCAACAAATATCAAATATCTTTAATGAAGAAAAATTATTAAATCCAAAAAAATGGAAAGACACGACTATTCAAAATATAATTGATAACAAAATCTATATGGGAGATTATGAGCAATATAAAAGAATTGCTAAAAAAGAAAACAAAGAACCTGTTATTTATATGAATGTTGTTGAGCCAATAATATCACGTGCAATGTGGGAAGAATGCCAAAGACAAAAAGAAGTTAATCAAAGAACTTATACTAGAGATAGAGTTTATTTATTCTTTCAAAAGATTAAATGTCCTACTTGTGGAATAATAATGAAATGCAAAGGTTCAGGTGGTAAGAAGAAAAAATATATGTATTATAACTGTGAGAAATGTCATTTAAATTATCGTGAAGATAAAATTGAAGAATGTTTAATGTAATTTATTTATGATCTAGTTGAATATGATATGGCAGTTAAAAAATATTTTTTACCTATTTTAGCAGACCACAATCCAACAAAAACTGATGATATAGATAAAGAGATTAATGGGTTAATAAAACAAAAAGAACGTATTAAAAAAGCATATATGAGTGGTATTGTTGAAATGGAAGATTTTTCAGAAGATTATAAACTTATTGAAGAAAAATTAGAAATTTTAGAGCAAAAGAAATCGGAACTATTAAATCTAGATAATATAATTTTTACACCACAGCAGTTACTGGCAGATAGAGATATTGAACGAGAAACTATGATAAGACTAGACATTTTAAATGACGTTGTTAAAACAAATTGGGAAAGCAAAACAAAAGATGAAAAGCAAGAATTCATCTCTAAATTTATTGAATCAGTTATTCTAATAAAAGATAAAAATAATGAACTTTATATAGATAAAATTAATTTTAGAAAGAGTTATATAACTAATTTACTAAAATTTTTAGATAAAGGAATATTAGAGGTATTAGTACCTGTTGAGATAAATGGTAAAGAAGAATTTATTATTGGTAGTCCGAATATTTCTAATGAACAAGTACAGGAATATTTAGACAGATTAAACGAATTTTATGAAACAAAAATGTATCAACTTTATGAAAAAGTTGACGAAGATACAGGTAATATTATTGGTGAATTCACACCTAAAAAAAATGAAAAAGTTATAAGAATAGTGCCTATTTCACCTACTGAAATAAAAACAAAATCAATTATAAATAAAGAAGATATTGAAACAAAATATGGAATTATTACTTACAATCCTAACAAACCAAACAAGAAAGGAAATGATTAAAAATGGAATTAAAATATATAAAAACTGGTGATTATGAATTACCAAATTTAACTTTAAACAATAACGAAAAAGGGACAATTAATAAGTATGGATTAAGATTAGATTATTTAAAACAACATAAAAAAGTACTTTACACTACACTTTTAATGAAAGATGAACTAACTAATCATCTTGTTTCAGTAAGTATAAATGCAGAAAATTTATTAAATAACTTGATGGAAAGTTATAAAAAATCAGATGAAAAACTATTTGAAAAAAGTAAAGAAACAAATCAAATTGAATGGGCAAAAATTAATGAATAATTATAAAATTACAGTTGAAGAAATCATATTAAATGAATTAATTTATACTGAAAATGTGTGAGTACATACTCACATATTGTGTCTAGCCAGCACTGAATTTGTACTCCCATACAAATTCTATATGGGAATTCCCATACCCTTAATGTTTAGAAAGGAGATTTCAAATTATGAGAATAAGAAATAATAAAGTTAATGTATTTTTAAGTGATGATGAAAAGTTCATTTTAAAAAGAGATTCTTCAAAATTAAACTTATCTCAGTCTGAATATATTAGAAATTTAATTATAGGATATGAGATTAAAATTCCAGAAATCAAAGAAGAACAAAAAACTAAAAAAGATGAATATATTATAGAAAATATTGTTAAAGCACTAGAAGAAAATATTAATTGCTTAATCAAAGTAAAAAATAAATTTCATCATCTTGGATATTTTGAAGATGAACGAGCAATTGGAATTAAAATTGAATATTTAAAATTACAAAACACTACACTAAAAAAATATATACCTGCTGAAAATAGTAAAGACAATGCCAACTAAGCATTGTCTTTACTATTTTGTATTAATTCATTATAATAAATTTTCTTTTTTTAAGACATCTTCTAAATATTCGTTTTTTTCAATATTTAAAATTTTTTTAGGATTGTAATTATTAATCTTATAATACCAATCTTTTAAATTGTTTTTTAATTTATCAATAAAAATTTTATTATTGCCTCTATCATAACATCTTTTTTCCAAAACTTTTTCACTATCTAGGGATGGAAAGGCTAAATAATATTCAATATTATTACTTTCGAAAAAATTTAATAAATCCCAATGCATAGAAGTTAATACAATTTTGTATTTTTCTTGTGCTTCTAATATTGCTTTAAAATAATTTTGTGGCCATTCTTTATTTTTCTTTCTATCAGTAGTTCCTTTTCTTTTTTCATAAGGTATATCTTCAAATCCAACATTGTCCCATTGATACATACCTGATTCCATATCTATTACATCTTTATATTTTTCATGTAATGTTGTTTTGCCTATTGCACCAAAACCTGCAACAATAATACCTTTACTCATAATATAACCTCTCAATTTCATCAATTAAATATGCTCTTATACCATTTTCTTTTAATAAATTAATAACTTTGGAACTATCATCAAAAAAGTAATCTATTTTTAAATTTTTACAGGTTTCTAGTTTGTATTTATCACCAAAAACAATACTTTCATAACAAATATTATGTTTTTCTAACCAACTCTCTGTTATTTTTCTTTTGTTTTTATTTCTGCCTGTAATAATATAAATATTACAATTATTATTTTTTAAATGTTCAATGAATTTTTTTGTTTTTTCATTTAATGGTAAGGCAGACATTAAATTTACAAACTCATTTTGTTTAAACTTTATATATTCACCGTTAGGCCATTCATACATTTTATCTATATACTTTGTATTTTTTATATAATTGTAGTTTAAATTATTTATTTTTAAGTAATTATCGATATATTTTTTATAAAATCCGTCATCCTTAGTAAGTGTATAATCTATATCAAATCCAACATTACAATTACACAATTTTAATAAATTGTATCTATCCATTTTTATCTCCTAAATTAAAAATTTTTATAAGTTCTTTTGCACAATTTCGATCTGAATCTTTTTCTGTTTCTGACAAACAACTATAGTCGGTTTTTATTTGTCTATTCCATCTATCAACTAATTCTTTTGGAATAGTAACACTTCCATCTTCATTTTTTATACTTTTACTAAACAAATAGCTTTGCCATTTACTCCATCTTTTATGTTCATAATCAGCTAATAATTCAATTAATTCACTATTTATCATAACAACTCCTTATAAATAAAACAGTATTTTTTAAAGTTTCTTTAAAAGATTTGATTATATTATACTATATTTTTTAATTTTTTTATATAATTCAATTGAATAATTTAAACATTTTATATATAATAAATTTATCAGAGAGATTTAATCAAATCTTATAGTCTTAATTTCGTAAACGTGTATAGTTAAGGCTCCAAATTGATAGGAAACTCGAACTTTTCGAGCTTAAATATACAACTAATCCAATTTGAATTAGTTTTTTTTGTGTTTCGAACCCCCCACTTGTCAACTTGGATGAGAAACAAAGATGTTATCGCATATTTAGGATTATGGGAACAACTTAATAATGAAAACTTCAAAGGTCACGAATTCGAGACCTTTGAGAATCAAGCTGGTAAAAATAGTTTTTATATGTCTCATCAAAAATGGATTAAAGAAACTAATGCTGTTAGTATTATTTCTAAGTCTGGTACTAATGGTGGAACATATGCTAGAAGGGATATTGCTTTAGAATTTGCTAGTTGGTTAAGCCCTGAATTTATACTATATGTAATTCAAAAATTTGAAAGATTAAAGAAAAATGAAGCATACCAAAATAAAATTGATTGGCATGTCAATAGAGTTTTAGCAAAAGTTAGTTATGTAGTTCATACTGATGCTATTAAAAGTATAATTGTTCCTACTTTAACTGAAAAGCAAAAGAAATTTGTTTATGCCGAAGAAGCTTATGTTTTAAATGTAGCATTATTTGGTATAACTGCTAAAGAATGGAGAGAAAGTAATCCTGAAATAGCTAATAAATGAAATATTAGAGATTATACAGACTTACTTCATTTAGTTATATTAAACAATCTTGAAAACATTAATGCTGAATTAATAGAAATGATAATACCACAAAATGAGAGACTTGTTAGATTAAATAATATTGCAAGAAAACAAATGGAATTATTAAAGAATAATAAATCATTTAATAATCTTGAATATATTGAAAATAAGGTAAATAATGAGCAAGAATTACCAATATAAAAAGGTGATAACTTTATGTTATCACCTTTATCTATGCCTTGTAGTATATTCTTCATCTATAGAATCTGAATTGTCATATTCACTAATGCTTGCTTCTAACATAGCTAGTAAATCTTCACCAGCTTTTATATTTTTTTGAAGATTTTCTCTTGCTTGTTGTTTTTCTTCTTCACTATATTTTTGCCTGAAACTGATTATTGATTTTTCTTGTTGAGTTGATTTATTACTATTTAAATTATTTAAGTTTATATCAGATACTGACATTGAATCCATACTTCTTATTGGAGTAGAATTAACTTCATCAGCTATTTGTTCATATGCACTTTGTCTTTCTAATCTAGCTTTTTCCATTTCCATATTCATTTTAGCTTTTCTTAGTTTAACTTTTAAATCTGGATCTAAATTCATTTGTTCTATTTCATCTACTACTTGATAATCACTTTTTACTTGATCTAAGTTTCTTTTTGAATAACTATCTAATCCCATATTATTTCACTCCTTATCTTGTTTTATTAGTTAAAGATTCTTTAAATGAAATGGTACTATCTATACCATTATAAATTTGTTTAGTAGTTGTATCTATCAAATATGATATTTTTTGTGAAGAACCATCTTCTAAATAACTATCTATCTCAACACCTAATAATATATCTCCTAAATTATCTGATTTATACATTATTTTTGTATTTATATTTAAATCTAATAATTGAATTAAACTATTAGCATAAGATATTAAATCTATTCCATATAAATTTATTCCATATATATAATTATTAAACACTATGTATTTTTCTTTTAAAGATAAACTATCACACTCATCTTTATTTGGCAATTTATTTTTATTGTTTAAATCCGCATATTCAATATATTTTTCTACTTTTGTTTTGGCTTCATGAAATTCTAATTGTTTGGCTTCATCATATAATTCACATCTAATTCCACTTAAGTTATTTTGGAACTTATGATTAGTTAAATCTCCACCGATTACTGATTTTGTTGAATCTGCAAATATTACATTTCCATCTAAATAATATCTTATATTAGAATGACCAGTAAATTGCATTTTTCCATTTATAGATATATTTTCCTCAATATTTTCAACACCAATTTTTTTTAATATATCGGATAACATATATGCAAAGTGATGACAAACAACATAATTATTATTTTCATCAAATTTATCAATTCTATCAATATCTAGAATATCAGAAGATTTATCTTCAGTAATAAAATAAACTGAATCATATGATAATAACTTACATAACTTAGAATATACATATATAGTTTTTTCTAATTGTGAAAAATCGTATGGTATACTATTAATTATTTCATTTGAAAGATTATCATTAATTTCTTTATCAGTTCTTTTATAAGAATTTTTAACTTTTTCGATAATCAATTTATCATTTTCATTACATAATTTTTCTTCTGCTTCTATCCATTCTTGATTATTAAGATTTCTTTTTATGTTTAATGCACTTGAAGGTAACCATTTGTCATCAAAAAAATCTACATCTTTAAAAAAATGCTTTAAAGAATATAATTCTTTTGTTGTTAAATCTTTATAATTATTCTTTACTGTTTCAAGTATTCGTGTGTATTCTATTTCTAAATCTCTATGTATAATTGAATTTTCTTGATTTTTAAAATAATATCTTAATGGAACATGATTATGTTTAGGAACATATTTCAGATTTGTTATTCTATTTCCAAAATCATCGTAATCTTCATAAGATAATAATATTTTTGTTTTAGGTAATACTTTTGTTATATATTCATTAAATATATGTTTTTTCATTTCTTCTGTTAAATATATAGATAGTTTTTCTTTTAAATCACTAGGGACATTTTCACCTAACATAAAATTATATACTGCATTTAATTCATCATTATAAATAGGTCTATTAACATTTTCTGACTTTATAAACTTATCCATCACATAATGAGCATCATCTCGACTACATATATTTTTAGGTGGTTCGTTTATTTTTAATTTATTAATTTGTGGTGTAAAAGTACTTGAATAATTTGAGTTATAGCAATCAAAATTAGAATTAATAATTATTTCATTTATTTGAGTAATATCTATTTGTTCCATATTCAAACCTCCCTAATTCTATATATAATTTTATCATATTTTTGTATCCAATTTATCAATTTTACATAAAATTATTATTTTTATTTACATTTTTTTCAATATTCGAGGTATTATTATTTTAGTGATTAGTTGTTTATCAACTTTTACTATTAGGAGTTTCAAATAGCCTGTGCTATTGCTCCATTGACGAATCTGTTAGAACTATTTAGTTTGAATTTGATATATAGAATCAATCGAAAGATTGATTTTTTGTGTCTTACAAAGAAATCATCCTAAAGGAAGGATGGTGTTTATGATTAATATTACCAAACATATTAATTCTGAAATGGAATAATCAGCTTAAGGATTTTATACTGATAAAGAAGATAAAGAAAAAGGCGATGGTTTTGTTGGTGATGACTATAATGGTGCTTTTATTATTGATAAGTATAAAAATGGTGAGTTTTATCTTGTAATTGCATCTAATGGACAAGGATGAGATCATGTTAGTGTTTCTATGCATAGAAAAAATGGTAAAAGTATAAAAAAATGTCCAACTTTTGAAGAAATGAAGATGATAAAAGAAAAATTATTTTCAGAAGAAGAGGTTGTATTTCAACTTCATCCAAGAGAAGAAGATTATATTAATACACATCCTTATTGTCTTCATTTATGGAAGCCTAATGATTGTAATATGATTGTTCCACCATTAAATTCTGTAAATAGTGATGAATTAACTGAAGGTGCATATTTTGAACATGAAGGCATCATTGTAAGAATTAAGACAGGTGAATTTGATGGATGGCAAGTAGCAAGAGTATATTGTTTTACTAAAGATGGTAGACCAATTAAAAGTAGTCCAACTTGGGATGTAATGTGTGAAGCAAAATCTTTGGTTTTCGGTGAAAAGGAAGCTGCATTTCAATTTATGTCATCAACATCTAATAAACATATTGGTTTAGACATATGGTATACAAAGAATTTAGATTTAATGCCTCCTCTACCAGATTCTTATTTTGTAGGTACAGATAAAAAAATGATAAAGGCAAAATAATAAAATATTTTATTTTCAATGTTAAAATATTATTGGTGATGTACTGAAACATATATGTAAAGAAAAATACCATAAAATATTTTTTAATAATATTTTAGGGCATTTTTTTATTCCTTTTTTGAATATTTGATTTATATTTATTAAATCTTTAATAGTAGATATTATTTGTTAATATATTGTACTTGAATTTATAACAATCATTCTGTGAAAGAACTAGGATGATAAGAATCTATTCCTAATGTTTCTGCTTTTCTTAATACATCTATTCTATCATCTACAAATGCCGTTTGTTTTATATCAATATTGTAATGTTTACAATATTCAATTATAACTTCCGGTTTTAATAGTGTAGAACATATAAAAAATATATTTTCTTTTTTTATATTTGGGTAATATTTTGCTAACCATTTATATTTTTGTTCTATTTCAGTATTAGTAGTAACTGCACCTAAAATAAATATTTTATCACTATCTAGTTTTTCTATAATTTTTTGCATTGTTTTAAGAGGTCTAGCTCTATAGTATAAATCATTAAATAGTAAATCTTCAAGTGATTGACATCCAAATTCAGGACATTCTCCACCGTATAGTTTATCGTTATATCTGTATTCTGATAGTGTTCCATCAATATCAAAAAATACATATTTTTCTTTTAATTTTTCAATCATATTTATTACTCCTAACTTTATGTATTAATTATACTATTATTTATAATCATTCTTATTTATTATCTGTTAATTTATTAAACAAATCCTTAAATATTTCGTTTGCATTTAAATAATTAACAAATTTAATGCTATGCCTGTTTACGGTTAGTTTGAATGTATTATCAGCATTTATAAGGGGACAACTAACATCCATTGTATTAAACCAATTTTTATTTATCATATATGCTATTACACTAATATCCCATAATGGCCATCTTTTTGTAGGACCATATGTTCTATTATAAAATTTATAACATAAGTAATCACATAATTCATTTTTACCTTTTAGTTCACTTTCTAATTCATATATTGATGTCATTAAATTGGATGTAATAGGTGAGCAAGGCATTACAGTAAGTTTAACTTTTGATTCGAATACTGTTTTTACTGCTTCTACATCTTGATCAAAGTTAAAATCTTTATTAGAACCAAATAAAAAGTTACTTCCTAGCCATATAATTTCTATTTTATCTTTTATTTCAGGATTATTCTTTAATGCTAGTGCAATATTTGTTAAACATCCTATTGCTAGTATATATGTTTTTTTATTTTTATTAGCAATTTCTATAATTTTATTAATTGCGGGATTTGTTTCATTATATCCATTTTTTAAATAATCACGAGAACCTTTGTATATAATTGATTTATCTTTTAATCCTAATAAATTAAATATTTTACATGCTTCATTATAACTTTCATCTATAGAATCTGAAACGTTTTCTTGACATTTTTCAGTTCTAAAAGGTGCTATTGTTATAGCATCAATGGTGAATATTTCTTTGCTTTTTAGTAAGTAAGATAATGCGAATTGGTCATCTGCTTCATTATATGTATCTGTATCCAAAATTACATTATATTTATTTTTTTCACAGATTAAACTATATATTTCTTTCCATCCATTTACTATTGGAATATTTAAACTATAATTCTCATTATATCTTGTTTTCATTAAAAAACATTCTATTCCTGCGTTTAATATGTATTTACATTTATCTGCTTCATCATCAAACATAATATCAATACTATTTTCAATACACTCTGGACTTTTATCTCTGCTTTTTGTAAATACTAATTTATCATATTTTATACCTTTTTCATTTAACCAATTTGTAGTTATCAATTCAGGATTTTTAAAAAAATGATTTGACCTATGTGTTATTAAAAATATTTCGTTTTCTTCATATAATTTATTAATATATTTTTTCGCATCTTTTATTAAATCAAACCCTTTAGCCATTCTATCCATATTATTGCAAATAAAATTATCTATTTCTTCTGAACTCCAATCAAACATTCCTTCAGTAATATGTTTAGCATTTTTATTTATTATTCCTTTATTTCTTTTATTTTTATCTTCTTTTTTAAATTCTTCTAAAAATGTTTTATCTAAATCTGCTATAACATTATCAATATCTATTCCTATTCTCATATGATTGTCTCCTATATATAATAAAGTTTTAATCTATAAAAATTATATAATATATTATAATTTTTTTCTATATTTTACTTGAATTTATTTAATAAACGACATAATGAATTTATCAGAGAAATTTAATTAAGTCTTATGTTCTTAATTTAGTAAATTTTAGGCATATTAAACACATATTATAAACTTACGAAGGAATTATTAATATACAAAAAAACTTAACGCTACATAATAACATTAAGTTTATTGGCAAGTATGTTTTAAATCGAGTATCTAATGAAAGATGTACTTATTACTATTTTTGTTTTAATGTTTTAGAAATAGTTTGATCATTAAATTCATATTTAATGGTTTGTATTTTGTCACTATTTAATTGTTGACAATAATCACTTAAATTTCTTAATTCATCAACAAGTTTTTTTCTAGCATCTTTTAAAGTTGTCTCATCCTTGTTAACATTATGAGTTGATAAATTCGTTCCATTATAGAATACAACTGGAGATTGTATATTACCAGAAAAATCACAGTTATCATTTACAATTATTACACCATTTTGTGCGGTAAGTTTACTATCCTCAAATTAGATGCTTTGTGAATCAATATAAATTTCAGGTGAATTTATTTCTGATTTTCTCATTTTTGTTCTTTTTGCTTTTATATCTATCGTGCCAGGATATTCTGCATCTACTTTTGTATTAATAAAATTAACCTCATTAGCATTATTTATTTTTATTTCAAAACATGGATCTGCAAAATTTTTAAATTTACAACTATTTGTAAAATTATCATTTCTAAAAGTAAGCTTATTAACACTGCGAACAGAGAAAAATTTTTTATTAATAGAATCAGAAACGGCATCTTTATATTTATTATTTTCAAAAGTTACTTCATTGCCGATATTTATATATATATGTAAGTTAAAATTACAATTTTTAAATATAATATTGGCACAAGGTGAAAATACTTCTACAGTGTTATTAAAATCAATACCATTAAAAATATAATATACTGGTTTATTTAGTCCAAAAAAATCTATAATATCTTTTTTCTTTTTCACTTATTTGTTCCATACCATATAGTCTTAATCTACAAGGTTTGTTTTCAATTTTATATTTATCAATAGATTTTTGATCTACATAGCATATAATTTTATCATCCTTTTCAACAATTTTTCCCATGTTACAAATAAACTTTTTTAAGTATACTTGTCGCATCTTATTATATATTTTAAAAATCCTATTTTTCTTAATATCATTAATAAATTTTAGCATAAATATAACCTCTCTTGAATTGCTAAATATTTTAAAACAAAAATAATGAAAATGTAAATATATTATTACATTAAATAAGATTGAAATTAAAAGAATAGGTAATATATGATATAAGCTTTGTTAATTTATAAATATTCTATTGGATTAATCTTTTCTTTCAATTTTTTACATATTGTTTTATTAGTATTCATATAAGTAGTATTAAAATTAATAGTATTGTTAATTAAATTATAATATGCTAATTTATTCATAGCACCATTCATTATATTTTTAATAATTAAATAGTTTAATTCAAATTCTGTGAATAGTCCATAATTAACCAATTCAGTTCCATTAGAACTTTTTTTATTAGTTTTAGAACAATTATTGGCAATTACTATGTAGGTAATAGAATTATCTATTCCTGGAGAAGTATAAGCTTCATCAACGATAAATAAATCATCTGTAATATAACCTGTTTCTTCTAATAATTCTCTTTTAGCAGCTTCTATTGGTTCTTCATTATTTTCAATATATCCTGCTGGGAATTCTGCAATTGTTGTGTCTTTTATTCTATTTTGAAAAGTAATTATATATTTTCTATCTTTAGTAATTGCAATTACTATTACAGAATTTTTTCCATCATTTTTAATTACTTTTTCTTTTTTTACTATTTTTTTATTTGGTAATTTATATGTTTCTCTTAAAACACTAAGAAAGTTTCCACTATATAATAATTCTTTTTTTATAAATTTTCCTTTTACAGCGTTATATAAATTATTTATTTTATCTAACAATAATTTTTCTTTATATTCAGGACTATTAATATAATTTAGTTCATTTACTCTTTTTTGTGTTTTAATAATACAATCACTTAATGTTTTATTTTTTTTGTTTAAAAGCTCTTCTATAAATATATTTTTAACACAAAGAAAGCTTAAATGTTCGGTAGAATGAATTATTATATTATTATCTTCGAAATCTTTGATTACTTTTTCTGGAATTGTTACTTCATACTCATTATCTATATTTTTGTATACTCCAAAAATAGGCCCTGGAAATGGCATACCATCTTCAGTTGAATCATAATAGTATTTTAAAACATATATTGGTTTTTCAATTAATTCCTGATTATTTAATATTAAATGTAAATCAATATTTCTATGATTTTCAGCTAAATTGTATAAACTTATTTTAAACTTTAATGTATCTATGTTGATTCCTAAACATGCCAATACGTAATCTCTATTATATTTTAAAGAAGATAAATAATTTTTATCTAAATCAAATTCAATAAATAAATTTTCAAAATTTCCTTTTAATGTATCATCTTCTGTTGCAGCTTTTCCTAATTTTTCAATCAAATCATCTAATTTGGTTATATAATTATTTAATCCTCTATAAAATTCAAGTTTTTCATATTCTGGTAATATTTTATTACTACTAATCTTTGATATATTATCAATATAAATTAATTCTTCCTTTTTTAATTTTATAAATTCTTTTTTTAAATATTCATAGTTCATAAATTTCTTCTCCTTCATTTATATTTTATTATTATATTGTTGATAAGTAAAATATATTTATGTTATTATGATTATAAGGAGGGCTTATAATGAATGTAGACTTAGAATTATATAGAGTTTTTTATGTAGTTGCGAAAAATAAACATATGACAAAGGCTAGTGAGGAATTACATATTTCACAACCTGCAATATCTCAGTCAATAAAAAAATTAGAAGAACAATTAGGTGGTATATTATTTTTAAGAAGTAACAAAGGAATGCAGTTAACAGAAGAGGGAAAGATGTTTTATGAATATGTTAAAGGAGCACTTACACTTATTAATAATGCAGAAAATGAATTTACATCTTTTAAAAACTTATCAAAAGGAGAAATAAAAATAGGATGTTCCACAACTTTAACTAAATTAATTTTAATTGATGTTTTAAAAAAATTTCATAAAGAATATCCAAATATAAATATTAATATTACTAATGACTTAACAAGTAATTTAATAAAAAATTTAAAAATAGGTAAATTAGATTTTGTGATTTTTAATGAAAGTAATGTAAAAGAAAATAGTTTATATTTAGAAAAAATAAAAGAATTAAAACAGGGATTTATTTATAATCCAGAATTTTATAAAGATGATGTTACTAATTTTGAAGATTTAAATAATTTGCCTCTTATTTTACAAAAAGGGGAATCAAATAGTAGAAAACTATTAGATTATATTGCACTAAAAAATAATGTTAAATTAATACCAAAAATGGAAGTAGTAAGTCAAGAATTAATTACTGAATTTACTAATATTGGTTTAGGTGTAGGTTTTGCTATAATAGATTTAGCAAGAAGAAATTATAAAAATTTAAAAGAATTAAAAATAAATAAAAAAATACCTGATATAAATATATATTTGGCAACTAATAATTCCCTTTCATTAACATTTGCAAGTAAAAAGTTTATAGAATATTTAAAAAATTAAAATACATATTTTTATTTATATATTCGTTAAAACATCTTTATTCAAAAAATTAAATATTCATATATTATATTAGAGGATAAGTGATTTTATGAATAAAATAAATAATAAAACAGTTTTAGTATCTACAAGTAGTGAATTAAAAGATGCTTTAGAAAATGATAATGGATTATTTGAATATAATTTACCATTGGCTATTTCCGATAATCCAAAGGTAGAATTAACTTCAAATGTTTCAGGAAGTTTTATATATAAAACTAGAACTATAACGACACCATTTACCGTTGAATTAACTTTGTTAGATGCAAATCCTTCTATTGATTTTTCTTTTGTTCCAATAGTGGATACTTATATTTTCCAAAAGTAAGTGATTTAAAAACAAAGATTGTAGATAGTAGATTAGGTAGTTCAGATTGGAAGTTATATGCATATATAAATAATCCATTAACATCATCACTTGGATATACACTTGAAAATGCACTTGTATTTAAAAAATTTGATGATGAAACTATAATATTAACAAGTACACCAACTATAGTTTATACTGGGAAAAATAATGAAGGAATAGTTAATTTTGAAGATCTTAATTGGTCAAAAGAAAAAGGACCATTACTGGACCTTACTAATGATGCGCTAGTCGCTAATGAAAAATATTTTGCAACTATATATTTTTATATAGAGTAATAGGTATCTGTTCAATAAAAAAACTATAAAGATTTTTTGTTTTCTTTATAGTTTTAATTTAAATGTTTTTACCATGAGCTACCGCCACCACCACCAGAACCATCTCCTGATGATCCACCACCAGATGAATCATTAGAACTATCAGTTGGACTTGATGAAATAGAGGTTTGAATATAATCAATTGTGGTATTCATAAATGTATCAAAAGATGATATATCAAATGTAGTAGAATTATCTAGCCAAGAAGGTGGTTCTAATGAAATTGTTTCAAATTTATTAATCCATATATCTGATACTCCTAGAACATATGCATATGGTAAAATATTATAAAAATATTCAGGATCTTGCATAACTAATGTTTCTAATTTATCTTTTTCTACTGTTTCTAAATAATTTTTAAATCCTTTTATTTTTGTTAACATTTTTTTTCCGTAAGTTGTTCGTTTTGGCATATATTTTAAACAAATAGCCATTCCAATCATGCAAAAAATTCCTACAATATATGTTATTATATATGATATATCATTTCTTAAAAAAGGCCATATGGTTTGTGGCATAAGTATTAAAGTTATAATTGATAAAAATATTATCGGAATTGCATTATATATAAATAATTGCTTTTTATTTCCAGTAATATTTTTATTATTATCAACAAGTGTATATAATATTAATGTAAATCCCACTCCTGGTCCAAAGAATGCTGAAATTGTATTTACTTGATCATTAACAAATTTTGTTGGTGGTATTGTCATGCATAAAAAGGTTATTATAATCATTACTATAATAATTAAATTTATAATCGGTGTAAATTTTTCAAAAATTTTATTTTTATTTTCTTTAATATTTATATTTGATAATATTTTATTAGTTGTTTTGTAAAACTTTTTATATAAGTCTTCAGATGTCACTTCATCTTTTATATAAAAAAGTTCATCTAAAAATATTTTTTCGTTTATATTGTTTCCATCATATTTTTTTAATTTAGTTATTTTAAAATCTTTATAATACGAATTAATTAAATTTGTTTCTGCAATTTTTAAATATCCTTTATTAGCTAAGTAAATAAGTAGTGATGTTACATCTTTGGAATTTGCTTCACCTTTATACAAAAAACCAATTTCTAAACTATTAAAATCAGAAGGTGGTGATAATTCGACTGTTTCTAATATTTCATCATCTTTTCCAAATAAATACCATAATAATACAGAAATGCATAAAAATAAAATTAGAAGCAAACATATATAATAATCTTTAAAATTAAATTTAAGACCAGCATTAACAAAATATCCATCCGGTAATTCACATCTGATAGTTAATCCTTCTTGTTTATTAAGGATTCCGTTATAATTACCAGTAATTTTATTTTTGTTAATATTGTATTTTACATTTTTATTATTTGTTGAGCCTTTAGAACCCGAAGAAAAACCTAACTTACTTGAATCAAATTCTTTTGGCATAGTAATTGAAAATGTTATATTTCCAATTACAGTATCCCAATTATTCCCAATTATATTATAATAAAGTTCATCATATTTTTTCATTGGATCTTTTCCCAAATTATAATTATATTTTATGATATATTTTTTTTCTCCTTTAAAAGAATTATTTGTTGAACCAATTTTAATTTTATAAACTCCTTTTTCTTTATATGTTACATATTTATTATTAACATTTAAATTAGTTATTTGAGCATGATTTATTGATGTTGTTCCATCTAGTCTTGTAATTTTATTTTTTAACGGAATACTTCTAATTATTCCATGTTTATATGTATTAAAATAAGCAGTTATTGTTTCTGTTATATCAAGTGTATTATTTTCATTAACAATAATATTAACATCATATTTATCAATAACATAATCATATGAACTATATTGGTCATTTTCACTAGGAGTTAAACTAGTATTGTTATAACCTGTATCAATTTTTAAAATATAATAATATATTTCGTTAGATTTGTGATTATTTAAAATATTAAAATTAGACATTTCATTAAAAATATTTTTCCCAGGATTAGCTATTCCTGAGTTAGATATTTTTGCTATTAAATTTTTATTTAAATCATAATAATAAATTGTATAAATATAGTTAATTGTTTTGTTAGAATTATTAAAAACTGTACTATTTAATCCAAATTCATTATTAGTGGTATTAAAAGAAATATTTGAAAAAGATAAATAATTAATTTCAAATTTTTGATTATTATTAATACCAATGTATGAAGTTTGTTTTGTTAGTGCATGTACATTTAATGGATTCATAATTAATAAAATCAATAAAAGAATAGTAATAAATTTCATAATTTTTTTCATTTAAATTCTCCTTGTATAATATATTTTTAATATTAATTTTAGTATTTAAAATTTTTATTTCATTTGTAAGAGTTATATTACTTTCAAATTAAATATAAGTATAAATATTAATTCTTTCAAGTATATTTTTTAGTTCACTACTATCATATATGGCTACAGTAGTTTCATTTTACAGTAAATAATATGAAAATATATAAATTTTCTAAGTACACTATTTAGTCTTTAAATACTTTTTTTAGTAATGGTTTTAATAGTTCATAAATTATAAATGAAGAACTATTTATTAAAAATATAATCAATACTAAACTTGGTTTAATACTTTCAACACTTATTATTTTACCAAGAGGAGTCATAAATACTAGAAGTTCAATTAA
>ERZ857745.2418-NODE-2418-length-20142-cov-7.907154_pt1 | contig 20142 bp, 16 predicted proteins | sample MGYA00519699_ERZ857745 | MGnify/ENA primary metagenome ERZ857745 (study PRJEB31778, sample SAMEA3449357) | human gut metagenome | biome: human gut; feature: human-associated habitat; material: faeces | place: United Kingdom | collected 2010/2012 ...
GCGTCAACGTGTAACATACAAAAAAGCCCTCAGTATTCGCACTACTGAGGGCTTCATTCTTTCGTCTTTGTATGCGGCATCACAGCACTGACTCGATCAGCCGCTTCGTATACTCCGTCTTCGGATTTTCAATGATCTCTTCCGGTGTTCCTTCTTCTTCCACATGTCCGTCATGCATCACGATCACCCGGTCGCAGAACATCTGAACAAGGGCCAGGTCGTGGCAGATAAAAAGGAAGGACAGCTGTTTTTCTTTTTTAAGCTTCATGAGAAGCTCCATGATCTGTTTCTGTACCGTCACATCCAGGGCACTGGTTGCCTCATCACAGATCAGAACTTTGGGTTCTAAAGCCAGGGCTCTGGCAATGGCCGCTCTCTGGCACTCCCCTCCGCTGACCTGATGAGGATAACGGTCTGCATATTCCGGAGTCAGGCCGCAGGTAAGAAGAAGTTTTTCCACACGGTTCCTGGTTTCCTTCTTACTTATCCCCATATTCCGGAGACTTTCCCCGATTCCGTCCCCAATGGTGCACCTGGGATCAAAGGATCCTGCCGGTGTCTGAAATACCATCTGAAGTTCCCGGTAAGTTTCCCGGAGAGCTTTTCCCTTCGCATGTGTGATATCTTTTCCCAGGAAAAAAATCTTTCCATCTGTAATATCCGTCAGATGCGTGATCATTTTTGCCACTGTACTTTTTCCGGAACCGGATTCGCCCACGATACCAAGAACTTCTCCCGCGTTCAGAAAAAAGCTCACATCTTCCACAGCCGTGAAGGATTTTTTCCCGGATAAAAATGTCTTTTTCAGATTCTGCACTTCCAGGATTTTTTCTGCCATCATCTGCCTCCATTTCCGGTGCCTGCACGTTTCAGGCGAAGTACCGAACGCATAAGTTCTTTTGTATAAGGATCTGTCGGAGCTGTCAGGACCTGAGCTGTTTTTCCATATTCTCTCACTTCTCCGTTTTTCAGTACCAGAACCTGATCTGCTATTTTTTCTACTACGCCGATGTTGTGTGTGACAACGACCATGGCTGTTTCATACTCCCGGCGCATCAGCAGCATTTCCTCAACCACCTGTTTCTGTACTGTTACATCCAACGCGCTGGTAGGCTCATCTGCCAGAAGAAGTGATGGATTCTGCAGCATGGAAATGCAGATTCCCACCCGCTGGTTCATACCACCGGACAGTTCAAAAGGATAGCTCTTTAAAACACGCCCTCCATCTTTGAGCCCGATCTTCGCCATCATTTCCAACGCACGTCTGTCGCATTCATGGCGGCTGATCTTTTCGTGTTCACGGAGACTTTCATAAATCTGGTCACCTACGGTACGGATGGGGCAAAGAGCTGCTCCTGAATCCTGAAAGATCATGGCGATCTCCGGTCCCAGAAGTGTGCGGAGTTCTTTTTCCTGCATATCCACTACATTTTTTCCTTTGTACCAGATATCTCCTTCTGTCACCATGCCTTCGTTTCCCAGAAGTCCCATGACTGCCTTGATGATGGTGCTTTTTCCGCTTCCGGACTCTCCTACCACTCCCAGGATCTCTCCTTTATTCAGTTTCAGATCCACATCATGTACAACCGGTTCTCCGTTGTAGCAGATCGTCACATGCTCAAGCTTCAACAATGACTCCATCTTATTTCACTTCCAGATCTGCCGTGATCTCGTAATAATCACATGGATGAGCAGTCAGCCCTGATACATTTGACTTTGACACAAGCCCCATGTTCAGATGAGAAACAAAGAAATACGCATCATCATCCAGAATGGTCTGCTGTGCTTCCACAGCAAGCTTACCTCTCTCATCTGTATCAAAGGTCTCATGCAGCTTCGCTACGATATCATCAACATCCGAATTGCTGTATTTGCCATAATTTTTGGCAGCGTCAGATACAACCGTACTTGTGAAAAAATACTCCGGATCACCGGTAGGTGCAGTTGTAAGCGAACTTACATATACATCAAATTCTCCGTTCTTCGCATATGTCGCATGGTCTGCTGTATTGTTAACATTGACCTCAATTCCAATGTCCTTTAAAGTGGACTGTGCATATTCTGCAAGCTTAGGCTGTTCCAGACGGGTTGGATAGGTCAGCCATGCGATGGACAGCTTCTTTCCGTCCTTATCTGCATAGCCATCTCCATCCGTATCTGTCCATCCGGATTCTTCCAGAAGCTTTTTCGCCTCTTCCGGATCATAGGACGGTGCCTTTACTGCATCGTTTCCATAGGAAAAGCTGCTTGGGAAGGCTCCCACTGCCGGAACACCTCGTCCCTCCATGATCACACTGCAGAAGCCGTCCTTATCGATTCCCATCTCAATGGCTTTTCTCACATTCTGATCCTGCATCAGTTCAGACTTCATATTAAACTGTCCGAAGAAACATCGGCTTGTTGCTACAGAGCTGATCTGATAGTCCGGATTTCCGTCAAAAAGCGCATAGTTGTCATACTGAAGTCCATAAGTTCCCTGTATATCGCCTGTCTGTAATGCTGCAGTCAGGGCACTTCCGTCTGAGAAGGATTTTACGATAACGTTGTCTACCTTTACATCTCCGCCCCAGTAATCCTCATTTTTTACCAACTTGATCTCTGTTGGAGATACCTCTGTTGCAACATAAGGGCCTGTTCCTGCCACATTTGCAGAGCCGCCCTCTCCCTGTACGCCATAATCCATATCAATGATAGCACCATATGGATCACCGAGATAATTGATCAGTGCCGGACATGGTTCGGAAGTATGGATCGTTACTGTCATTCCATCTGCTTCGATCTTATCGATCTTCATATCGTAAGGTGCACGGTCATGGTTTGCGATCAGATCTTCCAGACATTCCTTTACCGCTTCTCCGTCCACGGTTCTTCCGCTGGAAAATTTCACACCGTCACGAAGGGTGATCTTTACTGTATTATCGTCTGTAAATTCATAGTCTGTAGCAAGCCATGGCTCTACCTCCATGTTGTCATTGTACTTAAACAATGTTTCTCCTACACCATAACGCAGACAGCTCCATCCGGAATAATTGTCGTGAGGGTTTAATCCTGCATCTCCCATTTCTTCACTGTATCCGGTAGTTCCGTAAACAAAGGTAGTTCCTTCACTCTTTTCTTTGCTTTTTGCTGCTGCCGGAACTCCCGTCATGCTCATGACCATTGACGCAGCAAGCATTGCTGCCAGAATCTTTTTCTTCATAATCTCCGCTCTCACTTTCTGTGTTATATTTATTTATAAGTGCCTGTTATCCTTTTCTCCTGTTTCGTTCCTTCGGATCCATATAATCCCGGATCGTATCTCCCAGAAGATTAAAGATCATTACCGTAATAAAAATCGCCATTCCCGGCGCAAGTACCATCCACGGTGAAATCTGCAGCATACTTCTTCCATCGTTGATCATACTTCCCCATTCTGCCATTGGAGGCTTTACACCAAGTCCGAGAAAGGAAAGTCCTGCCAGCTCCATCATCATGGTTCCAATATCAAGAACTGACGTAACAAGTATGGGGCCTGCAATATTTGGAAGGATATGTTTGAGCAGAAGCTTTCCTGTACTGCTCCCGGAAAGCTTTGCCGCCATAAGATATGCAGAGTCCTTCTGAGTCAGGGTAAGCCCTCTGGCAAGTCTTGCAAACTTCGGCCAGCTGATCACTGCCAGGGCAATGATCGCATTCTGGATACCGCCTCCCAGAACACCTGCTACTGCCAGGGCAAATACCAGTCCCGGAAAAGCCAGGAACAGATCGGAGATACGCATCAGAACGGTATCGGCTTTGCCGCCCTTCCAGCCACAGAAAATACCAATAGCCGTTCCCACCACCGTGATCACCGCAACCAGGAGCAGTGTTGCATAAATACTGGTCGTACTTCCTATGATCACACGGGAAAGCATATCTCTTCCATAACGGTCTGTCCCGAGCAGATGCTCCGGTCCCGGCGGTTTCTGAGCAAGTGCCAGATCCTGGGCATAAGGATCATAAGGGCAGAGATATTTTGCAAATGCCGCTACAAACAGAAGCAATGCTGTAAGCACAAGAAAAAAGACAAGCTTTGCTTTTGTATGAGTTTTCCAGATCTTCTGTTTCCGGACTGTGATATTATTTTTTCCGCTCATGCTCTGTCACCTCCAAGTCGTACTCTCGGATCCAGATAGTGGTAAATAATATCTGTCACCAGATTTACCAGAACATAAATAACCGCCATCCATGCCACATAAGCCTGGATGATCGGATAGTCACGCATGGTGATCGCATCTACCGCCAGTTTTCCGACACCATCCCACATAAAGATATTTTCCACAATGGCAGTTCCTCCCAGAAGATTGCCGATGGACAGAGCCAGCAGTGTGATGATCGTCAGCATGGAAGCCTTCATTACACTCTTCCAGATGATCACACGACTGCGGATCCCTCTTGCCCGGGCTCCGGTCACATAATCCTTATTCAGTTCTTCCAGAACCGTGGCACGCACCTGTCTGGTATATTTTGCAGCCATGGAGATCGCCAGTGTCAGTGTCGGCAGAATAATACTCTGTCCAAGATCTGTATTTGTGACTACCGGTAAAACGCCCAGCCTGATGGACAGAAAATACATCAGGACCATGGCAGCAAAAAAATTCGGCATGGAATTGCCGATAAAGCTTAAAAATCTTATCAGATAATCTACCCATTTGTTGTGCTTTACTGCTGACAGGATTCCCAACGGGATCGCAAGAACAATTGTAAGAAGGATCGATGACAGAGTCAGCATCATCGTTGCCGGAAGCTTTGAAATAAAGGTTTCATAGACATCTCTGTGAGACACATAGCTCTCTCCCATATCTCCGGTTACCATTCCCGCAAACCAGGCAGCATATTGTACAAGGAATGGTTTATCAAGGCCATATTCTGCCTTCGCATTATCAATGACCTCCTGGGATACTGCAGAGCCTGCATTTTCATACATATAAGTTACTGCATCTCCGCCGGCAAGCCGCATCATGGCAAAAGAAAGAAATGTGATCCCGATCAGGACCGGGATCAGCTGCAGCAACCGTTTTATTATATATTTTCCCATATTTTCCTCTCCGCACTTTGTTTCTCAGTATTTCGAATAACAAAAGTTTAACAACACGGCTGTTCTGCCACAACCCCGGCGGGGGGATTTTATATATTCCATTTTGTCATATATATGTATTCCATTATGTTCTTATATTCTCACACAATGACATGCGGATAATTCTTTCCAGCCCTCTCCAAGAGACTGTGGCTCTTCATACTCGATCAGCCTTCGTTTTCTCTCTTCCAGCGGATCCGGGATATGGAGCGCAGAAAGCAGGGACTGTGTATAAGGATGCTGCGGATTTTCAAAAAGCTCTTTTGTAGGTGCCATTTCTACCAGCTTTCCGTTTTTCATCACACCTGTTGTATCACTTAAAAAACGTACCATTGACAGATCATGGGCAATAAAAAGAAAAGAAAATCTTTTTTCCTGCTGAAGCTTTTTAAAAAGCATGACGATCTGTGCCTGGATAGAAATATCCAACGATGCGATCGGTTCATCTGCAATGATAAGACGTGGTTCCATGAGAAGGCTTCTTCCTATGGCAACTCTCTGTCTCTGTCCGCCGGAAAGCTCTCCCGGCTTTTTCGACAGAATGCTTTCATCCAGTCCTGTCTCCTTCAGGATTTCCCGAAGCCTGTTCTCCAGCATTTCTCTGTCACGGATCCTGCGGCTGATCTTTACAGGCTCCAGCATGATCTGCCGTATGCTCATTCGGGGATTCAGTGCAGCGCCCGAATCCTGAAAGATCATCTGGATCTCAGTCTGCATTTTCTTCCGCATTCCGAAAGGATCCTTTTTATCCGGCACTCTTTCTCCCTGATAAAAGATCTCCCCGCCTGTGGGCCGGTAGATTCCTGCAAGCGTTCTGGCTGTTGTGGATTTTCCGCAGCCGGTCTCTCCCACCAGTGCCATGATCTCACCTTCCCGGATACGGAAGGAAACATCATCCACTGCATGGATCGTATAATCGGAACGGATACGGAAATGCTGCTTCAGATTTCTGGCTTCGATCAGTACAGGCGCCTGTTTCTGTTCTGTTTTCTGTAAAAATGACGCTTCCTTTTTATCCGGTTTCTGTTTACGGCCGCTGTTTTCCTGTAATCTGTCCTTCAAAATGGAGGGTTTTTCTATTTTCGGAGCTCTTTCATCCAGAAGCCATGTGGCTGCATAATGCGTATCACTGACTTTAAACATCGGCGGAGTCTGTTCATAATCGATTGCCAGCGCCTGGGGATTTCGAACGGCAAATGCATCTCCCGGCGGAGGATTCAAAAGAGAGGGCGGCATTCCGGGGATCGGATTCAGCTCCCCTTTTTCACCTGCAAATACAGGCAGTGAAGACAGAAGTCCCCAGGTATAAGGATGCCGGGGATCATAATAAACCTCTTCCGCTGTCCCGATCTCAATGATCTTTCCTGCATACATAACTGCAACTCTGTCTGCGATCCTTGCAACAGCTCCCAGATCATGAGATATGAACACAATACTGATCCCTGTTTTTTCTCTCAGTTCAAGAAGCAGATCCAGAATCTTTGCTTCCACGGTTGCATCCAGTGCTGTAGTCGCCTCATCGGCAAATAATATTTCCGGATCACAGGCCAGTGCAATAGCCAGCACACAACGCTGACGCATTCCTCCGGAAAAAAAATGAGGCTGCAGGCCATAGCGCTGTTCTGCATCCGGAATCCCTACCAGCTTCAGCATTTCCACAGCTCTTTTTTTCGCCTCATCCCTGGATACTTTCTGATTTTTGATAATAGCCTCTGTGATCTGTTTGCCAACAGGGATCGTCGGATTCAGCGTCAGCATAGGATCCTGGAACACCATGCTTACCTTACTTCCGCACAGCTTTTCCATTTTTTTTCTTTTATAGGCTGTGATATTCTCTCCGCAGAGACTGATCTCTCCGCTTTTTACATGTGCATTCGGTGGCAGAAGCTTCATCACGCTACGGCACATAACGGTTTTTCCACATCCGGACTCACCTACGATACAAAGTATCTCTCCTTTTTTTACCGTGAGATCAACATTCCGGACGGCCTGTACCTCGCCGTCCGGTGTGTCAAAGCTTACCGAATAGTTTTTTAATTCCAAAACGGTTTCCTGCATGATCTTTTCCTTATTTTGTAATGGTCCAGTCTTCAATATTCCACATAACACCTACGGAATGATGTCCCAGAACACGTGTGGTATCCAGTCCGTCAAGTCCAGAAACGCCTACATAATCTCCCTGAAGATAAGCAACCAGAAGGATTCCAGGTGCCTTGGCATATGCCTTTTCGAATTCACTATATGCTTCTTTTCTGGCTTCCTCAGTCTCACCGTGACGGCCTTCCTCAAGATATTTATCCACATCTGCATTGGAATAATGCATGTTATTTCCACTTGCGTCGGTTACAAAGTTTACATATGCCATATCCGGGTCAAACTGTGTTGCATAGCCGGCAAGAAATCCATTGTATCCTGCATCCCAGTCAAATTTGGTAACAAGCTTTACTTCCATTTCCACACCAGCCTGCTTCAGCATATCAGACATGACATTGGCAATATCCACACGCTCTTCTTCGTAATCACGTACCTGGATGGTAAAGTGGAATTTCTGTCCGTTTCTCTCATAGATCCCATCATCACCTTTTTTCCATCCCAGCTCTTCCATCTTCTTTGCAAAGGTATCCAGATCATAGGAGTAGATATTGGCTTCCTTATCTGTTCCGAGAGGGTTTCTCTGGATCGGGCTGTATGCCGGCTCTCCCTGTCCTGCAAGAACACCTGCAATAATGGAATCCTTATCCAGCGCATAATTCAGAACGCCGATAGAATCTCCGTTTTCCTTCCAGAAATCTGTGCTCATATCCATGGCTGCTCCACGGTAATCTGCTGTGGTGAACTCCCAGTAATTATATCCGTCCTTATCCTTGAACTGAGAAGCATAGTTGGAATTCAGCCATGCAAGATCCGCCTCGCCGGACTGGAGCATGGTTGCCTTTGTAGTCTCATCCGATACTGTACGGTATACAACGGTTTCAATATTCGGAACCTTTCCGTAATAATCTTCATTTCGTTTCAGTGTGATCATTCCGCCGGTAGCATCCCAGTCTTCAAATTTATAACGGCCTGTTCCCACCGGATTCTGGTTAAAGGATGTGGTATTCACGTCCTCTCCTTCCAGAAGATGCTCAGGAAGGATTCCCATGGTAAAGTAATCCAGCATGGCAGCATCATACTGATCCAGTGTAAAGATCACAGTCTGATCATCCGGTGCCTCAATACTTGTAATGTCCTGATAGTTGCTGGTGATGCTGGCTCCCAGGGTTTCATCCTCTGTAAGCTCCTTATAAGTGTATACAACATCCTCTGCATTGAAATCTTCTCCATCATGCCACTTAACACCATCTCGAAGTTTAAAAGTATAGGTATTGGTATCCTTGTCAAAGGTATAGCTCTCTGCAAGATCCTCTACCGGCTTTCCATTGGCATCATATTTCATCAGTCCTGAAAAAATAAGATCCGGAAGTTCATCATGGTTATTCAGAAGGGGATTAATTGTACTTTCTGACTCACCTGCATATACCAGAGTTTTATTTTCTTCTGCCGCAGCTACGGTTACCGCACTGCCTGCAGTTGCTCCTGTACATGCTGCGGTCACTGCTGCCAGTGTTATCGCCGCATATTTTCTTCCATAGTTGATTCCTGTTCTCTTTTTCATTCTGTTTTCCTCATCTTTCCTTATTTTCAAACCGGTTATCTACACTTCGGAATGCTTCATCACGGTTTGTATTCAAATATTTTTGACTGCATCAGAGATTGCTGTAATGGTTATTTACCTCACTTCTCACAAAGCTTCCCATACTGGTAATGCACATTAAAGTAATGACCAGAAAAACTCCTGGGATCACGATCACCCACCAGGTATTCATGATCAGTGCTTTATTTGCCAGCGAGAGCATACTTCCCCAGGAGACTACATCAGCCGGAAGCCCGAGGCCAAGAAAGCTTAATGTAGATTCCATGGTAATACAGCTGCTTATCGAAGAGATCACCACAAACATGATCGCCGAAACAAAATTCGGGATCAGATGGTGATACATCACATATCCAAAACTTCCTCCGCAGAGTCTTGCATACATCACATAATCACTGTTCCTTATCTGCCGCACTTCACTTCTTACAATACGTGCCAGTGCAAACCACCCGGTAATACCGATGATCACAGATATGCTGATCACATCATTGGCCTGAAGGACCGCAGACAGGATCAGGATCAGCAGAAGGGTCGGAATACTTCCGCACATTTCCGTAAACCGCATCAGAACTGAATCCACCTTTGGACCTGCTGTTCCGCTGATGCATCCGTAGGTAACACCGATCACAGTAATGATCGCAGCTCCCAGAAGCCCGATCACCAGAGAAACCCGTCCACCATACCAGATCAGTGAATAAATATCTCTTCCAAGCGAATCCGTTCCAAAGATAAATTCCTTTCCCGGCGGTGTATTCAGATTCTGGAGATAAAAACCTGAGGGATCATGATTTGCAACAACATTTGCAAATATACAGCCCAAAACGATCAGAAAAAGCAGGACCATGGAAAATACCGGTTTCCCCTTCAGCTTTTCCCGAAATGTTTTTTTTCGTTTTTCAGATTCATGCTGCTTCCACCCGGCACCAACTACCTGAAAAAGCTCAGCTTCTAAAAGCTTCCGATCAGCTACCATACCCTCACCTCCGAATCCTTCATTCTTGGATCGATCTCTTCATTGACAGTCTGTGCAACAAAGCTGCTTAAAAATACGATAAATCCCGTGATCAGCACATCGATCATCAGCAGGTTATAATCGTGATATTTTGCAGATTCCACTGCAAGGTTTCCAATTCCCGCATAATTGAAAACAGCTTCCACAGTTACAGTCCCACCGGTTACATGGGGTACCGAAACTGCCATGATACTCACGATCGTCGGCATTACATTTCGAAGACAATGCTTCCACAGGATCTTTCTTTTGGAAAGTCCCTTGGATCTGGCAAGAAGTACATAATCCTTCCGCACCTCATCCAGAAATTTGTTACGTATCATATATGCGTAATACCAGAGATGGCTGAAGATCATTACTACCAGCGGAAGGATCATATGCTTCATACGATTGCCGATACTATCTGCCATTCCCACATCATAGGCCCCGCTGCTTGGGAACCATCCAAGATTTACACTGAAGATCAGGATCAGTACCACACCAAGCCAGAAAGCCGGCACATAATAGGCTGCTGTTCCGATCTTGCAGATCAGCCGGTCGATCCACTGATCCTCATGGAGCGTACAGAATATGGCGATCAGAACTGCCAGTATAAAGATCACAATATAAGCAATTCCTCCCAGCACCAGAGTATTTCCGATCAGCGGTTTGATCACATTCATAACCGGCTGCCTGTATTTCAGCGACAATCCGAAATCACCATGGACTACATTGGTAAACCACCTTACATACTGTACCCCGATTCCCTGATCCAGTCCTAGTCTCGTTCTGGCCGCAGCCACTTCATCGCTGGTCATCATTTCCAGGGAATCTCCGTAAAAGGACTGCAGGGGATCTCCCGGTGCCAGTCTCGCCAGCCAGAACACCACCACAGACAGCAGAAACATAACCACAGCAAGCAGAAGGATCCGCTTCAGGATCCGGATGACGAGTTTATTTTCTTTGTTCATAATTTTCCTTTCCCACTTCCCTTTACTTACATGTAAGACAGTAAGGCAGACATTCGCATTCCGCTCTGCTGCATGCTCATGAACACAAATCGTGGAACGATTTGTGTTCATATTTCAAAAGCAGTTATGGCATCCAAAACCATAACTGCTTTTGAAAGGGTCGTGTTATTATTCGACAAAACATTTGTATGCACAAATAGGAGTGCGCGGAGGTTATGTGCATTACAGTGTTTTTATGTTCAGCACGCGGAGTGTGCTGCTGATATTATTTTATCATTTAACAGCTTTCGGACAACCCCGGTACGGGGATATTGGACAGTCGGGTTTGGCATGGATGTGTATTCCATATAAAAAACAGGACTTTTCTGTATCAGGAACCTGTGTCCCGTGCAGAAAAATCCCGTCTGGTCTTTTGCTTTATTCTTTTATCACTTCCCGGAAATCTGAAGTCTTTCCTTCACGAATCCCAGAAAATCCTTTCCCTGTTCACTGAGCTCTTCACCTCTCCGGCAGATGCACCCGTAAACAAGTCTCTGTCCTTCTCCCGGAAATGTATATTTCACGGAGGAATATCCCGGATCACGGCCGGAAAGATCCGCACCACTGATATTACACAACTCTCCGGACCCAAGAAGACGTTCCACGATATAATCACTGTTTGTTACGACTACGGTCTCTGCCTCCACTGCGGAATGACCGTTTTCCTCTACAAGGTTCCGGTAATTATCCGGAGAAAATTCATCGGGAAATCTCTGGATCAGCCTGAGCTGGGACATATTAAAATCTCCCTCATCTGCTGTATCTGCTTTCCCCTTCCCTGTATAAATATTTACCTCGGTTTCCATCAGCAGCTCAAATTCCAGGTAATTTCGGGAAAGAAAATACTGGAATGCTGCCAGCTGATTCTGCATCACATAGGCGAATCCCATATCATCCTGTCTGCCTTTCACACGTTTTATGATCTCATGGGTATCTGCTGCGTAAACCTGATAATGAAGATCATCGCACTTATGTGCTTCATAATACGTTACGAAGATATCCGCAAACCAGGAGCTGGGATGAAAGCATACACACAGGCTGCTTTTTGCAAGTGGCTGTGCCTGCATTTCCAGTTCATCTATATTTTCCAGGATCCTCTGCACATGGATATATGCACGCTCTCCTTCCAGTGTCAGCTCGATCCCTTTTGCATGGCGGACAAACAGCTGGGTACGCATGTCGTCTTCCATGGAACGGATCACCTTGCTTACATTTGACTGCGTGGTAAAAAGCAGTTCTGCTGCCTGGCTGAAGGAGCCTGTTTTGGCACAGGCCGCAAAGTACTGGATCTGTTTGATATTCAGCATAACCTTACCCCTGTTTCTTTGCAAAGATCAAAAACATCGGGGTCGGATTGTAAAACTCATCTTTTTCGATATAAATACGCTTACTGATTCCAAGGTCAAAGGAAAATTCTTCCACGCCCATGCGTCCCAGTGTTTCCAGATCCCAGGCCGGGCGCAGGAAAGAACTGATCGGAAGCTGACGCTTGATATCCTCGCACTCCTGCATCAGTTCATCCTGGATCTGATGATGGGCATGATTTTCCGGAAGATCTGCAGTATCCGCAAAATTTGCTGCTCCATAGTTAGCGTCCAGGTTGATCATCACTCCGCCAGGTTTCAGCACACGGAACCATTCCTGGTAAGCGTGTTCCGCATCCGGCAGTGTCCAGGTAAGGTTTCGGGATACGATCACATCAAATTCCTCATCCGGAAAATCCGGATTTTCCGCATCCATGACCGCAAACTGGCAGTCTGCTTTTTCTTCCTCTGCCAGCTTTTTTGCATGGGTGATCATATCCGGTGTCAGGTCGATACCGGTTACCTGATGGCCTTCTTTTGCAAGAAGAATGGTAAAAAATCCGGTTCCGCAACCTACATCCAGGATCCTGAGATTCTTTTTCTCCGGCAGATACTTCTTAAGCTCGGTCATCCATCTGCCTGCAAGTGCGCTGTGAAGTTCCGCTCTTCTCTGTTCCAGGAAGCTGTCGCTGCGCTTGGTCCAGTACTGGGCGATCCTTGTTTTCCGCTCGTCTTTTTCTCTTACGATATTTCCGTAAGTGATCACAGGGCCACCTTCCACAACCTGAAGACTGGATACCTGATAGAGGATCACACCATCCATGTCCGCACGGCAGATTTCCTGAACATTTCCCTCATAATCACGGATCTCGCCAAGATACTCGTCCCTGTGAATGATATCTCCTGGCTTTTTCACCGGGTACCAGAGGCCGTTGACGCTGGCGCACTGATATCGGACATCATCCATTTTCAGCGGATAGTAGGTGCTGTGAGAACGGATTCCGTTGTAAGCTCCAATGCTGCAGAGAATGTTTCGCACATCGCGGCGCATGGAGTCTACTTCTTCACGCTCCCAGGTTCCCATGCAGCCACGTTCCAGAAGGACTGCCGGAATGTCACAGGTACTTGCCGCGTAATTGTAGGCACCGCCTGTGCTTACATTTGACTGTACCATATATGGGACATCTACCTGTTCTGCCATTTTCCGGGATGCTTCCACGATCTCCGGCTTTGCAACGCCTGCAAAATATACATACGGAGTCAGTTCCTCGTAATCGTCACCGCCGTGAAGGTCGATATAATAATCTGCTTTTTTGATCAGGGATTCTGTGATGGCTGCTGCCAGGCGCTCCATTCTTGTGCCATCTTTTTTGCCTGGGAAAACACGGTTCAGATTTTTTCCGTCTTCCCAGCTTATGCTGCCTGCTCGCTTCTCAAAGTCTTGCCTGTTCAGCACTTTTACCAGAACCAGCTGTCCGTTAACTTTTTCCGGATTCAGTTTTTTTGACAGCTCGATCAGGGTCTGGATCCCCACATATTCTCCTGCATGAAGTCCAGCTGTGACAAGGACGGTTTTTCCCGGATTTTTTCCACGGATAATGGTTGCCGGAAGAGTAAATTCTCCGTCTCCAATCTCCAGGAATCCTTCGGTTTTTTCTCCTTCCACAACCGGAAGATTCAGGAAATGATCCGGTTTTACGCCGGTTACCATAAACATTGGTGTGGACTGATAATTCAGTCTCTCCTCCTCACTCCAGACTGTTTTCCAGATTTCCGTATCGGTATGAATCCCCAGAAGTCCTGCTTCCCGGAGAGTTTTTACATCCCACTGGGGACGACGGATCTTTGACAGCGGTACCTGGAGGGCGATCCGCTCCATACGCTCAATGTCTGTACAGAGATAGTGGTCATCCAGACTGTTGTTCTCCACATTTTTCCGGTCATTTTCGTAGGCTTTCCGCTGCTCTTCCTCATAGAGATAGCCGTACCAGTTAGCGTCAAAATTCAGAAGTTTTCCGCCTGCTTTCAGCACACGGACCCATTCCCTGTAGGCAACATCCGGATGCTCCAGATTCCAGGTGAGATTTCGGGAAATAACCACATCAAAGGTATTGTCTTCAAATTCCAGTTTCTGTGCATCCATCCGCTGGAAACGAATGTTCCGGCAAAGTTCTCCCGCATTTTCCTTTGCCTTTTCCAGCATTCCTTCGGTATAATCCACTGCATCCACGTGATATCCGGCTTCTGCCAGGATCACTGGAAAAAATCCGGGGCCTGTTCCGATATCCAGGATACGGATCTCTTCCTTTGGCTTGTCTGGAAACTGGCTGGTCAGCACCTTAAGCCATGCGTTTTTCTGCGTTCCTGCAAGCTCTTTATGATTCACTTCGGAGTACCCTTCTGTACGGGTGCTCCAGTAAGATTCGATTTCGTCGAGAAGTTTTTCCACGTTGATTCCTCCGCGCTTTTTTATTTATGTGGGGGCCTGATCTGATAAGGTTTTCCTAACTTTTTCCATACCCCCATAGGTTATGTTTAATGTACCAAATTGTCAGGGTTTTAACAAGCCCCTGGGGGGGATTGCCGTTGTAATTCTCCAGATGCTGTGGTATCATCCTACCTGTAGTAATTCAGTAATGATCCCTGAAAGTTAAGCGGATACTGGCGATCTGCATTCGCTGCATCGGGGCAACAATAAAAATCTCAACACATCGAAATCGAAAGGATGGTTTATATACAAATGACAACACAGGAACTGGCTTATGAAGTCATCAGCCGTTTAAAAAAAGAATATCCGGACGCAGACTGTACCCTGGATTATGATGATGCCTGGAAACTTCTTGTAAGTGTCCGCCTGGCAGCTCAGTGCACCGATGCCAGAGTGAATGTGGTGGTTCAGGATCTCTACGCAAAATATCCGGACGTGGCAGCCCTGGCAGCTGCAAAACCGGAAGATATCGAGGCCATTGTACGTCCCTGCGGTCTTGGAAAAAGCAAGGCTCGGGATATCAGCGCCTGCATGCGGATCCTCCACGAACAGTACCAGGACAAAGTTCCGGAAGACTTCAACGCACTTCTGAAACTTCCTGGCGTGGGGCGCAAAAGTGCCAACCTGATCATGGGTGACGTATTTGGCAAGCCTGCCATTGTGACAGATACCCACTGCATCCGTCTTTCCAACCGCATCGGTCTTGTCCATGACACAAAAGATCCGAAAAAGGTAGAAATGGCACTCTGGAAGATCATTCCTCCGGAAGAAGGCAACGATCTCTGCCACCGCCTTGTAAACCACGGAAGAGAAGTCTGTACAGCACGGACAAAGCCTTACTGTGACCGCTGCTGTCTTAATGATATATGTGAAAAAAATGGGATCTGATATGCGATATGTAAAGTACAATAAAACGGACATTCAGACCCCGGAAAGGACAACATTATGAATTTTAAAAAACTAGAAAATAATCTCCTGGATATGATCCAGGAACAGCAGGTAAAGATCGGATATATGAGCGGAGTTACCCGTTTTTATTATCCGCTGCAGTCTCTGAACCGTCTTCTCGGTACTGAGCTTACGGAAGAAGAAATGCAGCACGCAATGGAAGAATTCTCCGATTATGCCTGTGACCGCCTTGGAAAAGTAAAAGCTTCTTCCAAAAACGAACGTTTCTGCATCACTCTGCCGCCACAGGCATCCGATTATGTTCACGAGAACCGGAAACCAAGTGAATTTCTGGTACGCTTTATAAGTACTGTTGCCCGTCACGGCTGTACTCTGGATGAAGTGATGGACGTTTTTCATGCTTATTCCGACCATGTGCATATGGAAAAAACAACCGGCACCGGATTTGATTATCTCGTATATTTCGAAGACGGAATCCCGGACGACTACCGGTACTGCCTGTCCCTGGAAGGTGAGCATATGATCTATCATAAGTTCACACCGGAGGATTATGAGGACTTTGGTTTCTGATATCCGAACAGCATTATAAAAAACCGCCGGTCTGCAGACAGATTTTCAAAAAAATCTTCTGTAAACCGACGGTTCTTTTTATTCTCTACACCCGGAACTTCTTCTGCATCTCCCGTACCATATCTTTTCTCTTAAACAGAAACAGCCAGACCAGCATCAGAAAACTGACGCAGATACAGATCAGAGACGGATACAGAACATTCACCACACCGATGGCCAGAAGAATCAACGGGATCGCCACGCCGAAAGCTCCTGCTTCCAGAAGGTAGATCATATATTCCGCAACTTCCAGCCTCTGTGCCGCTGTGATCGCCCACATGGAACAGATCACAGCAAGGGCCGCAAGAGGAAGAAGATAGTCCACAGACCAGCCCCGCCAGCCGGTAAACACATCCCAGAGCACACCTGCTACCGTTACGATCACCAGCTGCCACATTTCATTCTTCAATAGATTCCGCCGCTTCACATACGCCACCGAAACCATCAGCCAGGTGCAGAACGCTCCTGCAGTCACAAACCAGGCCCATCCCATATGGCCGTCCACCAGATAATCGATCAGATTGCATACCACAGCCAGAACAATACACAGAAACGTAAAGCTCTCAAAAAGCTTCGCCGGAGATTTCCGTTCCTCTTTCTGCCCCGGAAAATCATTCTCCCGGATCTCACAGGACACCTGCTCTTTTTTCAGCTTCCCCACAAAATTCCGCTCTATATTTCCATTGGGAATTTTCGACGAAAAACTTAAAACCATCTCATCCCCAAAAGAACAGGAGCACAGCTGCAGGCTGTCCGTACTTGCAAAAAGCCCGAATCTCTGAATGTATTTCCGGTATTCCTCCGGCATCCGTATAATTCCCACATTGGAATAGATCGCGGTAATGGACCTTCCTCCAAGAGTTGTCCCTGCAAGAAGGAACGGCGTTTTGATCTCCAGCGGCACCAGACGCAGGATCGGATTCTTTTCCAGGCTTACCAGATCATTCAGCTTCGCCTCGATCACATCTTTGCTCAGTTCTTTTGCAAACTGCTCCTTTACGGATCCAAGAATATCCTCAAAAGTCGTTTCCGCAGAAAAATAACAGCTGATCTCGATCCACCCGAAAAAATTCGCCATGGACCGGGACGGAAAATAGTTCCTTAAATTTACCGGGATCATAAGGCCAATGGGTTTTTTCGCCTGATTCTGGGGCACCTCCTCATGGATCGCCCAGATAAGAGCCGCCGTAAGAAAAACCGTGATCGACACACCGGCTGCTTTTGCCCGGGCGTGGATCTCTTTCACCGGAATGCATACTTCCGTGATACTCATATCTTCCTGTCTGAGTTTCTCACCTTTCAGCTGAAAAGCCGGCTTCTTGGACTCTCTCTTTCTTGGCGCATCTGAGGAATAATACTGGGAAAAACTGTCCTCTTCCATATCTCTTCCGGTGATATTTTCGTCTGGAAAAAGCTCCGGAAGTTCTTTCTCCGGATGTGCCTCCTGAAGATAATCTTTTACAAGTTCCATCAGGAAATGCATGGCTCCCGTTCCATCCGTCAGCGCGTGAAATACCTCAAAATTGATCCGGTTCTTATAGTAACTCACCCGAAAAAGAAGCGTTTTTTTGTCCGGAATGTAAAGTCCGCTGCAGGGTGCACCTGCTTCTTCCTTTACTACCGCCGGAATATCCCGTCTCTCCAGGTAAAACCAGAACAGTCCCTTTCTTAAAACCGCACGGAAAAGAGGGTATTTTTCCATGGTACGATCCAACGCTTTCTGCAGCGTTTCTTCTTTTATCTCTTCTTTCAGTTCACAGTAAAAACGAAATACCCTGGTGTCATTTTTTCCTGTCACCGCCGGGAACGCCAGTGCCGCATTATCCAGTTTTCTCCACTGTGCATATTCGTTCTTCATGATGTTTTCCTTCTTCCTGCGAGATATTTACTGTCCATTATCCGGGACTTTTCTGAGATTTCTGTTTCCTGTCCGCAGACATTTTGCCCTTTCACAACTGCTCCTGCTCTTCTGTTTCCAGAAAACGGTTCACATACGTAAAGCTCTCCTGCACATGCAGAAATTTGATTCCCAGTGCAAAGTACCCGTGAAACGCACCCGCGATCCTGTGTACTTCCACTCGATTCCCTGCGGCTTTTAAGCGTTCACCAAATGCCTCTCCTTCATCCCGAAGAGGATCAAACTCAGCGGTAAGGATCAGTGTATCCGGCATATTTCGGAGATCTTTCTCCAAGATCGGCGCAAAATACGGATTCTTTCTGTCTTCCGGGCAGCTCTCATAAAGCTTCAGATAATCTTCCATCTTCTCTGCTGTGAGAAGATAACCGGTCCCGTTTGTTTTTACGGATTCAAAAGGCGATTCTTCTGTATAACAGTTGTTCAGTGCCGGATAGATCAGGATCTGTTTTTTCGGATAAAATTCTCCCCTGTCTCTGGCCATCATGCACACAGCCGCAGCCAGATTTCCGCCGGCACTGTCTCCCATAATGGTAATACGATCCGAATCGGTATTCAGAAGAAATCGGTTGGTATAAAAAGCCTTCGCTGCCGCATAGCAGTCCATCAACCCCACCGGGAAACGGTATTCCGGTGCCAGCCTGTACTCCACAGATGCCACGATCTGACCGGTGGACTGCGCCATTCTGGCACATACACGCTGATAATTCTCCACGCTTTCTGTAACCCATCCACCACCGTGGAAAAACAGGATCACCGGAGGTTTTCTGCCGGAAGCAGCCCCATTCTCCATGGCCTCTTCTGTTGGAAAAAACAGACGGATCGGCACTTTATAGTCCCCATTATAAACTTCCGCATCCAGTGTTTTGTAAAAAATACTCATAGGATCCATTTTTTTAATATCTGCCAGCTTTCTGGAAGCGTCTACCTCAATTCCTCCATAGGAAAGAGCCTGCAGAACTGTCCGTACTGCACGTGGCATAGAACTTCCGTCTTTCACAGGGATCCCCGGAATCACGATACGTCGGCTTCTTCTTTTTCCTTTGCTTGTATAAATATATTTCGTCTCAGTTTCATACTTCCTGAGGATATGGATGCGTTTCACGCAGGTTCGTTCATAGGAAATCCTCTTCAGGATTTCATGATCGGTACGGATAACTACTTCTGTTCCTTTATAGCCCCGGATGTAATAACTGTTTTCTTTTTTCTTTATCTGTGGTCGTCTTAATCTCAGTAAATGCTTTCTGATCGCGTCCTCACCTCCATGAATTTTTTCTTTGTTGTGAACTATGATAGCATCCGCAGCTTACGAGTACAAGTCGTAGTAAAAAATATACTGCTGCATAATTCCACGCATTCCCTTATATCTGCGGTTTGGAAATCCTCTTTTATAATGCACATCCATGACCTGGCGGATATGGGTATCTATGGGAAAAGCATCCATATGATGCAATGCAAACAGGCAGATACACTCTGCTACCTTTTCTCCAACGCCACAGAGTTTCATCAATTCTTTCTTTGCCTGATGGTAACGCATATCATAGATTTTTTCCAGGGAGATTTCGCCGGATGCGATAGTCCTGGCTGTCACTGCGATATATTTTGCCCGATATCCAAGGCCGCAGTCTCTTAAGTTCTCTTCCGTTGCCTGACTCAGCGCCTCCACAGTTGGAAACGCATAATATTCCACACCTGTTGATGAAACTTTTCGCTCTCCATATTTCCGACAGATAGTTTCGATACATTTGCGGATGCGTTTGATATTATTCTGCTGGGAAATCAGAAACGTGACGATCATTTCCCAGAGATCCTGTCTTAAGATCCGGATCCCGTCTCCTGCCTTTATGGCGGCACCCAGATATTTATCCCGTGGATTGGCTGCATTCATGTAAGTTTCATAATCCGTATCCAGGTCAAAATACAGCACCCAGTAACAGATAAATTCTTCCTGAGAGCAGTAAAAATCTACCACTCCCCCCTTCTGGCGCATTTCCAGATACTGATCTCCCGCCACCATGGAAAAGTGTCCATCTCCAAGTTTCTTCATCCGGAAGCACTGCCCGGAATCGCATATTTTATCAAGGCTGAAATGTTCCAGCTCTACTGTGATCATGTTGGTTCCTCTCGTAAGTA
>ERZ857745.2434-NODE-2434-length-20018-cov-5.018885_pt1 | contig 20018 bp, 15 predicted proteins | sample MGYA00519699_ERZ857745 | MGnify/ENA primary metagenome ERZ857745 (study PRJEB31778, sample SAMEA3449357) | human gut metagenome | biome: human gut; feature: human-associated habitat; material: faeces | place: United Kingdom | collected 2010/2012 ...
TAGCTCAATCCAATATGAAAATGATGATGTAATGCGTCCTGTATGGGGAGATGATTACTCAATTTGTTGTTGTGTATCAGCTACTCAAACTGGTAAAGAAATGCAATTCTTTGGTGCACGTGCAAACTTAGCTAAATGTTTAACATATGCTATCAATGGTGGTATTGATGAAAAAACTAAAGATCAAGTAGCTCCAAAATATCGTCCAATTACTTCTGAATACTTAGACTATGATGAAGTTATGGAACGTTATGACCAAATGATGGAATGGTTAGCAGATCTTTATGTTAATACATTAAACTTAATTCAATATATGCATGATAAATATTATTATGAAGCTGCACAAATGTCATTAATTGATACTGATCTAAAACGTACTTTCGCAACTGGTATTGCTGGATTCTCACATGTAGTAGATTCATTAAGCGCAATCAAATATGCTAAAGTTAAAACAATCAGAGATGAAGATGGTATCGTAGTAGATTATGAAGTTGAAGGTGACTTCCCAAGATATGGTAACGATGATGATCGTGCTGATGATATCGCTGTATGGTTATTAGGTGAATTCTTAGCTAAAATCAAAAAACATCATACTTATAGAGATTCAGAACCAACAACTTCTATCTTAACAATCACTTCAAACGTTGTTTATGGTAAAGCTACAGGTTCATTACCTGATGGACGTAAAGCAGGTGAACCATTATCACCAGGTGCTAACCCATCTTACGGTGCTGAACAAAATGGTTTATTAGCTTCATTAAACTCAGTTGCTAAATTACCATATGAATGGGCATTGGATGGTATTTCTAATACTCAAACAATCAACCCAGATGCTTTAGGACATGATGAAGGTGAAAGAGTTAATAACTTAGTACAAGTTATGGATGGATATTTTGAACAAGGTGCTCATCACTTAAATGTTAACGTATTTGGAACTGAAAAATTAATTGATGCTATGGAACATCCAGAAAAAGAAGAATATGCAAACTTCACAATTCGTGTATCTGGATATGCTGTTAAATTCATTGACTTAACTCGTGAACAACAATTAGATGTTATCGCAAGAACTTGTCATGAACATATGTAATCAATAACTTAATCAAATAATGAAAACAACCTCTTATGAGGTTGTTTTGTTACGGAGGAAAAATGGAAACAATTGGTAGAATTCATTCAATAGAAAGCTTTGGATCAGTCGATGGTCCAGGAGTACGTTATATTTATTTCTTACATGGATGTCCTTTAAGATGTCAATTTTGTCATAATCCTGATACATGGGGTTCAAAGAAATACGAAGAATATACTCCTGAAAAAGCGCTTCAACAAGCAATGAAGTACAAAACATATTGGGGTAAAAAAGGGGGCATTACGATTAGTGGTGGAGAACCTTTAGCTCAAATAGATTTTGTTTTAGAATTATTTAAACTTGCAAAAAAAGAAGGTATCAATACATGTATTGATACCAGTGGTGGATGTTTTACTAGAGAAGAACCTTTCTTTTCTAAATTTAATGAACTGATGGAGTATACAGATTTATTACTTGTTGATATTAAAGAAATCAATAATGAAAGACATATTGCACTTACAGGAAGAAGTAATGAAAATATTTTAGATATGGCAAAGTATTTATCTGAAATTAATAAACCAATTTGGATTAGACATGTTCTTGTTCCAGAAAGAAGTGATTATGATGAAGATTTAATTGAATTAGATCGTTTTATTTCTACCCTTTCTAATGTTTATCGTGTAGAAATACTTCCTTATCATACTTTAGGTGTCTTTAAGTGGGAAGAATTGAAGATTCCTTATCAATTAGAAGGAATAAAACCTCCAACTAAAGAACGTGTAGATAATGCTAACAGATTATTACATGTAGATCGTTATACAAGATATTTAGATAATTAATGAAAAAAGAGTTCATGAATTTAGAGTTATCATCTAAATCATGTAACTCTTTTTCAATTTATAATTGCATATTTACTTTATAATCAGAGTTGTTTAAAATAAGAGTAAAGGAAAAAAGGAGATATAATAATGAAATTAGGAGCAATTGAAGCAGGTGGAACTAAATTTGTAGTTTGTATTGGAAATGAAAAAGGAGAAGTTTTAGAAAGAGAATCATTTCCTACAGAAGCACCTGAAAAAACAATGGAAAATGTTTTTAAATTCTTTGATGGAAAAGAAATTGAAGCATTAGGTGTAGGAAGTTTTGGACCTATTGATCCAGATCTTACAAGTCCAACTTATGGTTATATTACAACAACACCTAAACCAGGATGGAATAATTATAACATTATGGGTGCTTTAAAAGAAAGATATGACATTCCTATGGCTTTTGATACAGATGTTAATGGGGCTGCCTTAGGTGAAGCAACATTTGGTGCGGCAAAAGGATTAGACAGTGCCCTTTATCTTACAATTGGAACAGGAATTGGTGGAGGAGCCGTTGTTGGTGGTAAACTTGTACACGGGTTACTTCATCCAGAAATGGGACATATGAAAATGATTGTTAGAGAAGATGATAAATATTCAGGAAAATGTCCATATCATGGAACATGTTTTGAAGGTTTAGCAGCTGGTCCTGCCATTGAAGCAAGATGGGGAGTAAAAGGAAGTGAACTTCCAGGAGATCATCCGGCATGGGATTTAGAAGCTTATTATATTGGACAAGCGATGGCAAATTATATTTTAACTCTTTCACCTAAGAAAATTATTCTAGGTGGTGGTGTTATGCATCAAAAACAACTTTTTCCAATGATTCATAAATATACTCAAGAATTCTTAAATGGTTATATTCAAAAAGAAGAAGTGACTACTGATAAAATTAAAGATTATATCGTTTATCCAGAATTAGGGGATAATGCTGGGGTTGTTGGAGCTTTAGCTCTTGCCATGAGTGTAGTAAAATAATGAAGTAGAGAAATCTACTTCTTTTTTTGATAAAAAAGGAGAAAGGGAATATGAAAAAATACTCTCGTTATTTTTATGTTGTTTAATGGTTTTAACATTAACGGGATGTGGTGGATTAAATGGAGATGACATAACGACTTATACGTATTCAAGTGAATTGGATATTAAAAATTTAGATTCGTCAGATGCAGATGATGGATGTTCGCTCAAGGCAATTCATGCAGTAATCGATGGACTTACAAAAACAGATAAAAAAGGAAATATCGTAAACGCGGTTGCTAAAAGTGAAGAATTGTCTGAAGACGGTTTAACACATACCTACAAACTTCGAAAAGATGTTAAATGGACAAATGGAGATCCTGTAACAGCTCATGATTTCGTTTATGAATGGCAACTTATTTTTAGAAAAAAGGGAAGTTATTATTATATGTTTGCAGATGGAATTGCAAGTATTGAAGGGGCTCAAGAGTTATCAGATAAAATTGGTGTAGGTGAAGAACTTACGGATGATGATTTAAATTCTATGGGTGTAAAAGCAATTGATGACTATACTTTAGAAGTAAAAACAACTGTACGTGTTTCTTTCTTTGACGAATTAATGGCATTTCCATGCTTTTTTCCAATTAATGAAAAGTTTTGTGAAAAACAAGGAGATAAATATGGTAAAAGTGCAAAAGCTATTTTAGGAAATGGCGCTTTTATTATGACAAATTGGGAACCAGGATCTATTGCGGGATTTAAAAAGAATGAAGCTTACTATGAAGCAAAAACTGTAAAGATTGAAAAACTTGTGATGAAACTTGTTCAAGATCCAAAAGTTGCGGCTCAATCATTTATGGCAGGAGAAACAGACTATGCACCAATCAATTAGGATTTGGTAGATAAATATAAAGATGATGAAGCTTTTAAACAAGTACCAGAAGGCTTCCTTTATTATTTATCTGTGAATTTTCAAAATGCAGATCTTGCTAATGCGAATATCAGACAAGCAGTTTCACTTTCAATTAATCGAAATGATTTATGCGAAAAAATATTAAAAGACGGTTCTTTTGCAGCAACAGGATTTATTCCTTCTGGTTTAGCAACGAGTCCAGATGGCGTTGATTTTAGAAAAGATTCTGGAAACTTTACATCTTATGATAAGAAAAAAGCACAAGAATCTTTAGATGAAGGATTAAAAGAATTAGGAAAAGATCAAATTACGTTAAGATTTACATATGGTACAGATGAATCTCCAAAGGATGTATTTGTAACTTATTTACAAAATGCTTTAAGTGAATTAGATGGTATTAAAGTAGAAATGGTAGCTACTACTAAACAAGATCGTATTTACAACAAACAAAAAAATGGTGATTTTGATTTAGCAGTAACACGTTGGGGACCGGATTATGGAGATCCTACAACTTATTTAACAATTGCATTATCAACAAATGGTAGCAACTATGGTAAATATACAAACAGTGAATTAGATGCATTAATGGATAAAGTTGCTAATGAATCTGATGTTAATACTCGTTGGCAAGAAATGATTGATGCAGAAAAAATTATGATGGATGATTTATGTTACATCCCAGTATTTGAAAAAGGTACTGCAACTTTACAAAATAAAGATGTAAAAGGTTTAGTAATTAGACCTGTAGGGGTTCCATATACATTCCAATATGTATCAAAATAGTCGATAAAATCAACAGAAACACAATATTTCGGTATTGTGTTTCTTCTTAAAAAAGAATAAAAAAATATGTTGTCTTCCAATTAATATAAACGTCAAAAATAAATGTATAAAAAACAATTGTTCTATTTTATTCTTGAATGTAGATTGAAAAATATTTTTTTGTATAAACAATAATACAATTTTGTATACAAAGTTCGTTTTTTTTGTTGACTTCTATAACGCATTGTACTAATATTAAAGCATAAATTTTTATTGTATATGTATTAGTGTATACAAAGGCGATTTATAGAAGGGAAGAGAAAAAATGAAAAAATTATTTTCAATGGTACTTTGTGCTATGATGGCTCTAACTCTTGCTGGGTGTGGGGGATCTAGTGATGATTCATCTACTTACACTTATTCAAGTGAATTAGATATCAAAAATTTAGACTCATCAGATGCCGAAGACGGATGCTCATTTACTGCATTACATGCAATTATTGATGGGCTTATGAAACCTGCTAAAGATGGTACTACTACATATGGTATTGCTAAATCTTCAGAAGTTTCAGAAGACGGTTTAACACACACTTATAAATTAAGAGATGCTAAATGGTCTAATGGTGATGCTGTGACAGCAAACGATTTCGTTTATGCATGGCAAAGAATTTTCAAAAAGAAAGGAAACTACTATTACATGTTCTGCGATGGTATTGCTAACATCGCAGGTGCTCAAGAATTATCAGATAAAATCGATGCAGAACAAGATTTAACTGATGAAGACTTAAACAAATTAGGGGTAAAAGCTGTAGACGACAAAACGTTAGAAATTACTACAACTACAAGAGTTTCATTCTTTGATGAATTAATGTCATTCCCATGTTTCTATCCAATTAACCAAAAATTCTGTGAAAAACAAGGTGATAAATATGGTAAGAGTGCTGATTCTATTTTAGGTAACGGTGCTTTCGTTATGACAAACTGGGAACCAGGTTCAGTAGCTGAATTCGAAAAAAATGATAAATTCTATGCTGCTAAAGATGTAAAAATCGACAAATTAGTGATGAAATTAGTTCAAGAGCCAAAAGTTGCTGCTCAAGCTTTTGAAGCAGGTGAAACTGATTTCGCTATTATCAACTCTGACTTAGTTGATAAATACAAAAAAGATGAATCATTCAAAAATATTTCTGAAGGATTCTTATTCTACATTCAACCAAATTTAGAAAATAGTGATTTAGCTAACTTAAATGTAAGAAAAGCAATCTCACTAGCAATCAATAGAAAAGATTTATGTGAAAACGTCTTAAAAGATGGTTCACAAGCTGCTTCAGGATTTGTTCCATCAGGATTATCAATTTCTCCAGAAGGAAAAGATTTCCGTGATGAAGCAGATACTTATACTTCATATGATAAAAAAGCTGCTCAAGCTGCTTTAGATGAAGGATTAAAAGAATTAGGAAAATCTGAAATTACTTTAAGATTAACTTATGGTACAGATGAATCTCCAATGGATGTATTTGCAACTTATTTACAAAACGCTTTCTCTAGCTTAAAAGGATTAAAAATTGAAATGGTTGCTACTACTAAACAAGATCGTATCTACAACAAACAAAAAAATGGAGATTTCGATTTATCAGTAACTCGTTGGGGACCTGACTATGGTGATCCTACAACTTATTTAACATTAGCTTTAACTGACAACAATAACAACTATGGTCATTGGTCAAATGCTGAATATGATTCAATCATGGGAAAAGTTAACAGTGAAACTGATGCTAATGCTCGTTGGCAATTAATGATCGATGCAGAAAAAATCTTATGTGAAGATTTAGGATATATTCCAGTATTCGAAAAAGGAACTGCTACTTTACAAAATACAAAAGTTAAAAACTTAGTTATTAAAGCAGTTGGTGTTCCATACACATTCGAATATGTTTCAAAATAGTTCAAATTAGAAAAAAGAACATAGAGAAGACAACACAATATAGTATTCTGTATTGTGTTTCTTTTTTAAATAAATATAGGAGGAAAAAAGATGAGTAATTCAACCTTAAAATATATCGGAAAACGTTTAGTTATTTCGTTAATTACATTATTCGTTATTTTAATGGTATTATTTTTAATGGTTAAATTTTTACCTGGTTCTCCAATTAACAATGAAAAATTAAGTGCTTCAGCCAGAGCTGCTATTGAAGCACAATATGGATTGGATCAACCAATTCCGGTTCAATTCGTACGTTATATTCAAAATATGTTAACAGGGGATTTCGGTGTTTCATTTAACTTATATAAAGATATGCAAGTATCTTCACTTGTAGGAAGTGCTGCAAAATTATCTATGATTTACGGTTTATGTGCAGTAGTTATTGGAACAGTTATTGGTATGTTCTTAGGAGTATTTGCTGCATTACATAAAAATACAATTTGGGATACAATTGCTACAGTTATTTCTGTAATTGGGGTTTCCATCCCATCATTCGTATTTGCAATGTTAATTTTATTATTATTTGCTTCAAAATTAAGATTGTTACCAACTTCATATAGTTCATCGAATGCAATTAAATCATCAATTATGCCAATTTTAGCTTTATCTGTTGGTGTTATTGCAAACGTTGCACGTTTTACACGTACTGAAATGGTTTCAGTTTTAACAAGTGAATATATGACTCTTGCAAAAGCAAAAGGATTAGATCGTAAAACTTTAATTTTCAAACATGCATTAAGAAATGCTTTAATTCCAGTAATCACAATTTTAGGACCTATTTTAGTAAACTTAATGACAGGTACTATGGTTGTTGAAAAGATTTGTTCTGTTCCTGGATTAGGTAAATTATTAATTAATAGTATTTTATCAAATGATTACAACATCATTTTAGCTTGTTCATTCTTATATGCTGCAATGTACATTTTCATGATGTTAATTATTGATATTTCTTATGGAATTATTGATCCAAGAATTAGATTAGGAAAGGATGATTAATAATGGATTTAGAAAAGATTGAATTTTTACCAGACGATTTTGAATTCGTTGGAGACAAACAAGACATTACTAAAGACGTTGTTGCTCCATCACTTCCTGCTTGGAAAGATTCTTTAAATCGTTTTAAAAAGAACAAAGGTGCCGTTATCGGTTTAATTTGTATTTTAGTTATCGCAGTATTTGCTATTTTTGCTCCAATGTTTTCATCATATAAATTTGATGCAATCAATACAAGAATTGCAAGTATTTCACCAGGTGCTGAACATTTCTTTGGTACAGACACTTATGGTCGTGATTTATTTGTACGTGTTTGGACAGGTACAAGATATTCATTATTCATTGCCGTTGTTGCAATCTTCATTGACGTGATTGTAGGTATGACATACGGACTGATCTCTGGTTATTTCGGAGGTAAAGTTGATTCAGTAATGCAAAGAATTCAAGAAATCATTAACTCTATCCCAACTTTAGTAATATTAACATTGTTATTAATGGTGATGAAAGCATCATTATTCACAATTATCATGGCTTTATCATTTACTGAATGGATTGGTATGTCAAGAATTACAAGAGCTCAAGTTTTAAGAGTAAAAGAAGAAGAATTCGTTTTAGCTTCACGTACTTTAGGAGCTAGTAACATGTTTATTATCTTTAAAGAAATTTTACCAAATATTTATAGTCAAATGATTATTATGATTATGATGTCTATTCCAAATGCTATCTTCTATGAAGCATACTTATCATTCGTTGGTTTAGGTTTACCAATTCCAATGGCTTCATTAGGTACATTAATTAATGATGGATTTAACTCAATTACTATTTACCCTTACATGATGGTAATTCCAGTTATTATTTTCTCTATCTTAATGTTAAGTTTCAACTTATTTGGTGATGGACTTCGTGATGCACTTGATCCAACTATGAAGGAGATGTAATTATGGCAGAAAGAGAAAAAATATTAGAAGTCAGAGATTTAAATATCTCTTTTAGAACTGATAGTGGTATTGTTAATGCAATTCGTGGTGTTAACTTAGATTTATATAAAGGTGAAACAATCGCTATCGTTGGTGAATCTGGATCAGGTAAGTCAGTTACTACTAAAGCAATCATGGGTATCATGGCTGGAAATGGTTCAATTGATGGTGGTTCTATTAACTACACTTGGACAGATGAAAATACAGGTGAAAGAATCACAAAAGACATTTGTCAATTAAGTGAAAAAGAAATGCAAAGTGAAATTCGTGGTCGTAAAATTGCCATGGTTTTCCAAGATCCAATGACATCATTAAACCCTACAATGACAATTGGAAATCAAATTATGGAACCAATGATTCATCATTACAATACACCAAAAGAAGAAGCTTATAAAAAAGCAGTTGAATTATTACAATTAGTAGGTATTACTAATGCTGAAAAACGTATGAAAAACTATCCTCACCAATTATCTGGTGGGATGAGACAAAGAATTGTTATCGCAATTGCTTTATCTTGTGATCCTTATGTTTTAATTTGTGATGAACCTACAACTGCATTGGATGTTACTATCCAAGCTAAAATTCTTGAATTAATTCAAGATATTCAAAAGAAAAAAGATTTATCAGTTATTTATATCACACATGACTTAGGTGTTGTTGCTAAAGTAGCTGATTATGTAAATGTTATGTACGCTGGTAAAATCGTAGAGACTGGAACCATTGATGAAATTTTCTATGATCCACGTCATCCATATACTTGGGGATTATTATCATCTATGCCAGATTTAGATACTGATGATGATGAATTATACACAATCCCTGGTACACCACCAAACTTAGCACATGAAGTAAAAGGTGATGCTTTTGCTCCACGTAACAAGTATGCTTTAAATATTGACTTAAGAATTGAACCTCCAATGTTTAAAGTACCTGGTAGTACAACTCATAAAGTTGCTTCATGGTTAATGCATGAAAAAGCTCCAAAAGTTGAAATGCCAGTTGAATTAAAAAACAGATTAGAAAAAATGAAAAAGGAGGGTGTTGAATAATGGAAAATAAAGAACCTATCCTTGTCGTTAAAGATTTAAAACAACATTTTAAAATTAATCGTAACTTTACTGTAAAAGCAGTTGATGGTATTTCATTTGATATTATGCCAGGTGAAACTTATGGTTTAGTAGGTGAATCTGGTTCAGGTAAATCAACTACTGGTAGAAGTATTATTCGTTTATATAAACCAACTTCTGGATCAATTGTTTTCAACGGAAAAGAAATTGGTGGAAAATTAAATAAGGAAACATCTAAAGAATTACATACAAAGATGCAAATGATTTTCCAAGATCCAATGGCTTGTTTAAATCCAAGAAAGAAAGTTATTGATATCATTGGTCAAGGTTTAGATATTCATAAATCTTATTCTTCTATTGAAGAAAGAAATGAAAAAATCTATGAAATGCTTGAACTTGTTGGTTTATCAAGAGAACATGCTTCACGTTATCCACATCAATTCTCAGGTGGACAAAGACAACGTATTGGTATTGCAAGAGCATTAATTATGAATCCAGATTTAATTATTGCTGATGAAGCAATCTCAGCGTTAGATGTATCTATTCAAGCACAAGTTGTTAACTTAATGAAAAAGATTCAAAAAGAAACAGGAATTGCTTATTTATTCATTGCACATGACTTATCAATGGTTAAATATATCAGTGATAAAATTGGGGTATTACATTTAGGACATTTAGTAGAAACAGGGACTACTGAAGAAATCTTTGATAATCCAATTCATCCATATACAAAATCATTATTAAGTGCTATTCCTCATCCTAATCCACGTGTAGAAAAAGTACGTAAATCATTTACTTACGATTATAAAGAAAGTGGAGTCGATTATACAAAAGGTACTGAACATTTAGTAGATGGAACTCATTATGTTTTAGCTACTGATGAAGAATTTGAAAAATGGACAAAAAAATAGTTTAGGAGGCACTTAAGAAGGCAACCTAAAATATTGTAAGAAAATCTTCAAAAAAAGAGAACGCATGCGAAATGTTGTTCTCTTTTTATATAAATAAAAATAATACAAAATAAAAAGGTTGTTATGAAATTATTTATTGAATTTCGTAATAACCTTTTTTGATAATTTCTTTCAATTTTTATTGTTAATAATTGTAAAATTGAAAGCTTTTTTCGATTTGATTGTAAATGCTTACAGAAGATTGACTTACAAGTTGTTGTTAATTATGATGAAGATGTCTTCTAGATAAGAAGATAATTAATTTGAATCTTTTAACCGGTGAAAAGAGGAAATATGATGATTATTGACAAAATGAAAACATTAGACCATTTAACAATTCAAGAAAAGTATTTAGTGGATTATATAATAAATAATCAAGAAGATATTTTAAAAAAGAATATTAATGAACTGGCAAAATTAAGTTATACCAGTAGTGCAACGATTTCTAGGTTGTGTAAGAAACTGGGCTTTAATGGATATAAAGAATTTAAATATCAATATGCGGCTGAATATTCTCATTTACTTGAATTGAAAAATGATTTTAAAATTGAACCTTTTTCAAGTGAGAGTTCAATTGATGATGCTTTAAATAAAATCGAACTTTTACATAAAAGAGCGATAGAGTATACAAAAAGTTTACTAGATAGACAAGTTATAGAAAGAATTTATCAACTTATTAAAAATGCTAAATATATTGAAATTTATGGAACTGGTATTAATTTTTCTTTAGCAGAAATTTATAGTTTGAATTTTGAAGAAGAAGGGGTTATTTCTAAAGCATATAACAATTTAAATCCAATGCATCTTCAATACTTAAAGCAAAGGAAACCAAATGATACAGTTTGCATTTATTTAACACATACAGGTCAAAATATGGAAATGTTAAAAATAGCAAAGGATATTCGCAAATATCATGCTAAATCAATTGTGATTTGTGATCATAAAAAAAGAGAAATTTGTAAATATTGTGATGAAACAATTGTAATTATGACCACTCAAAATACAACTGAACTATCTAATGCTGTTTATATTGCTTCTTTACAGTATGTTTTTAATATATTTACTTCGTTAAAATTAATAAGTAATTATTCTTATTTAGAAGAAACAACAAAAGCAGTTGATAAATTTAAAATGGGAGAATGATTATGAATAAAAGTTTTCTATGGGGTGGCGCTGTTGCTGCTAATCAATACGAAGGTGGCTATCAAGAAGGACATAAAGGATTAAGTGTAACCGATGTTATGTCAGCTGGTGACGTTGATCACCCTCGAGAAATTTCTTATGAAATATTAGATGATAAATATTATCCTAACCATTATGGAATTGATTTTTATCATCATTATAAAGAAGATATTAAATTATTTGCTGAAATGGGCTTTAAATGTTTCCGTTTAAGTATTTCATGGCCACGGATCTATCCTCAAGGTGACGAATTAGAGCCTAATGAAGAAGGGCTAGAGTATTATGATCATGTTTTTGATGAATGTTTAAAATATGGAATAGAGCCTATTGTTACTTTATCTCATTTTGAAATGCCTCTTTATTTAGCAAAAAAATATGGTGGTTGGAGAAATAGACAATTAATTACATTCTTTGAAAGATATGCGATTACATGTTTTAAAAGATATAGCAAAAAGGTCAAATATTGGATGACATTTAATGAAATTAATAATCTTATAGATACCGATAATCCTTTTAATGCTTGGACTGGAGCAGGTGTTTTATATGAAGATAATGAAAATATTGAACAAACAATGTATCAAATATCTCATTATCAGTTTGTTGCAAGTGCTAGAGCAGTTCAAAGAGCAAAAGAAATTAATGCCTCTATGCAAGTAGGTTGCATGTTGCATTTTGGCCCAATTTATCCTTCTTCTTGTAATCCACAAGATATTCTTGCAGGAATTAAAGCAATGGATAAGAGGTATTTCTTTAGTGATGTTCATGTAAGGGGATATTATCCAACCTATACTTTAAAAAAGTGGGAAAGGAGTAATATTCAATTAGATATAACTGATGAAGATTTAAAAGATTTAAAACGAGGTACTGTGGATTATATAGGGTTTAGTTATTATAAATCAACGATTGCAGAATATGATAAAATACATGACTTTATTGAAGTACAAAATCCATTGTTAAAGAAAAGTGATTGGGGTTGGGCTATTGATCCTACAGGATTAAGGATTATTTTAAATGAAGTTTATGAAAGATATCAAAAACCAATGTTTATTGTTGAAAATGGTTTTGGAGCTTATGATAAATTAGAAAATGGAATCATTAATGATGATTATCGTATTGATTACTTAAGAAACCATATTTCAGAAATGAAAAAAGCAATTGAGTTAGATGGTGTAGAAGTCATGGGATATACTCCTTGGTCAGCAATCGATATTGTAAGTGCTTCTACTGGTGAATTGGCAAAAAGATATGGATTTATCTATGTTGATTTAGATGACCAAGCTAAAGGTAGTGGAAGAAGATATCGAAAAGCTTCTTTTGAATGGTATAAAAGAGTTATTTCATCAAATGGTGAAATTTTATAGGAGATAAATAATATGAACAAATTTATAAATGAAACATTAGTTATTTATATATCGAAGTTTACAAATACAAAAGTTATAAAGGCTTTAAAGGATGGAATGATGTTTTCTTTACCTTTTTTAATGATAGGATCATTGTTCCTGTTGATTGCCAACTTACCAATTGAATCAGTAAGTAAAGTAATTAGTGAAAGTGGAATAGGAGATGTATGTTCTCAAGTATATTCTTCTACGTTTTCATTAATGGCCTTCTTTACAGTAATAGGAATTACTTATTCTTATTTGAAGAATGATCAAGTAATAACATCTATAAATGGCGCTTTAACTGGTTTAGCAGCTTTTATTTTATTAACTCCATCTTCTAAGGTATTAGACAGTGGGGAATCAGTTACAGGAATTATTTCTAAAGATTGGACTGCTGGTCAAGGAATGATTTGTGCTATTTTAATTGGTTTTTTAGTTGGATATATTTATTCTTTATGTGTAAAAAAAGATATTAGCATTAAAATGCCAGATGGTGTGCCTAGTGGTGTTGCAGATTCATTTTCATCACTATTACCAACTGGAATTATTATTACTATTTGTGCAATTATTTATGCTATATGTCACTTTATATTTAATACAACATTTGCAGAACTTATTTATTCGGTAATTCAAATTCCTTTACAAGGAATTACAGATTCGTTCTTTGGCGTTATTATTATGACGGTTGTTATGTCTTTATTATGGTGGACAGGCGTCCATGGTGGTTCTATATGTGGAGGAATTCTTTCACCAATTTTACAAGCAAATATGGCAGCTAATCAAAAAATTATAGATTCAGGATTGCCTCTTACAATTCAAAATGGTGGACATATTTTTACACAACAATTTTGGGACAATTTCTTATGTATGTCTGGTGCTGGAATTGTGATTGGGTTAGTGATTTATATTACATTTTTTGCCAAATCAAAGTCATTACGTAGCTTAGGTAAATTATCCATTGTACCTAATATCTTTAACATTAATGAACCAATTATTTTTGGGACACCAATTGTACTTAATATATATTTATTAATTCCATTTGTTCTTGTTCCTTTAATTATAGGTATAAGTAGTTACTTATTAATGTATATGGGAATTTTACCATTATTTAGCGGGGTTATGGTTCCTTGGACAACACCACCAATTATATCAGGACTTTTGATTGGTGGATGGCGTGTTGCATTATGGCAATTTGTGATGATTGTTGTATCTTTTGTTATTTATTTACCATTTATTAAAAAAATAGATACTTTGGAATTAAATAAAGAAAATCAAAAGTAAATTATAAGAAATACAAATATTTAATTTTAATGTCAAAAAGTCGTGAAAAATCACGGCTTTTTTTGTAATGCTACTAAGTTAAGAAATTAAGTTAATACTTTTGCTTTATTTATTGTCTAAGAAATCCACACGATTTTTTGTTAATGCTTATTTAGAAGCAGTGTTTTTTAAAATATGAAGTAAGATTTGAACTTGTTTTTCCATCATAGTAAGTGAACAATATTCATAGGGTCCATGATAGTTAAAACCACCTGTACCAAGATTAGGACAAGGAAGTCCTTTGAATGTTAAACGTGCACCATCTGTACCACCACGAATTGGTGAACAATAAGCATCTAAACCATTTTCTTTAATGGCAGCTAAAGCTTGTTCAACAATGAACATATGATCTTTTAGAGCTTCTTTCATATTTAAATAACTTTCTGTAATCGTTACTTCAACAATTTTATAACCATATTTTTTATTTAAGAACTCTGCAATGTCTTTAAAGTCTTGGCATTGTTTATTTGCTTGTTGTAAGTCATGGTTACGAATAATATATTCAGCAACTGTTTCTTCACAAGTTCCTTGAATCGAGTGAAGGTGATTAAATCCTTCATAACCTTCTGTTGATTCGGGACGCATATGCACAGGTAAAAGTGAATCAAATTCATATGCAACACGCGTTGAATTGATCATTTTATTTTTAGCACTTCCTGGATGAATACTTCTTCCATGGACTTTCACTTCGGCACTAAATGCGTTAAAGTTTTCGTATTCAACAATGTGAATATCTCCACCATCAATGGTATAAGCATATTGTGCATTGAAGTAATCAACATTAAAGTGATCACTACCATGTCCAATTTCTTCATCAGGTGTAAAAGCAATTTGAATATCATTATGTTTAAATTCTGGATGATTATAAATATATTCCACCATTTGCATAATGATTGCAATACCAGCTTTATCATCAGCTCCTAATAAAGTTGTTCCATCTGTAGTAATTAAATCATGATGAATAAGTTGTAAGAGTTGAGAATATTGTTCAGGGTCTAGATAAAGTTCTTTATCTTCATTTAAAGTAATTTTTTGACCTTGATAATCTTTGATAATTTGTGGATGAATATCTTTACCACTTGCATCAGGAGAAGTGTCCATGTGGGCAATAAAACCTATAACATCTCCTTGATGATTATTATTACTAGGAATTGTTCCATAAACTACACCAAATTCATTTATTTTTGCGTTTTCAATTCCTAATGATTTTAATTCTTCAACTAAATAATTTCCTAATTTTAATTGTTTTGAAGTTGAAGGAACAGTATGTGAATAACTATCTGATTGTGTGTCAAAATTCACATAATTTAAAAACCTTTCTTTAATTTCCATTTGTCTTCCTCACTTTCTTTTCTATTATACAACGACTTATAAAGAACTTCTATGAAAAAAGTTTACAAATTTTAAATTGTATGTTACCATACAATTCGTAACCGAACAATATAGGAGGAATGATATGTATAGAGATCCCATTGGACATCGTATTAAGACCATAAATAACCTAATGAGAAAGGCAATGGATAAGAAAACAGGTCAGAGGCCTGATCGTGTAACTTTAATGCATTGTTGGATTATTGGGTTTGTTCAAGATAGAGAAGATAGTGGGCTTGATACATTTCCTAAAGATATAGAAAAAGAATTTTCAATCAATCGTTCTACGACATCAGAAATGTTGAAATTGATGTGTAAAAAGGGAATGATTGAACGAGAAGAAGTAGAATATGATGCAAGATTAAAGAAAATCGTTTTAACAGAATCTTCAAGAAATCATAATCGACAAATTGAAGATAAGATGAAAGAAATGCATCAAAAACTTATTAAAGATTTATCTGAAGAAGAAATAAATATGTTTATTAAAATATCCGATAAATTAATTAATAATATCAAAGAAGATTTATAAATATTCTTGAAGTTCGGTAAATGAATAGGAAAGGAAGTCAATTATGGTAAAAACTTTAATGAAACAAATCAAAGAATATAAAAAAGATTCATTACTTACAATGTTATTTGCAGCATTAGAAGTTATCTTAGAAATCATTATTCCTTTATTAATGGCAAGTCTTATTGATAAAGGGATTGAGGCAGGTAATATGTCTAATGTTACAAAATATGGAACATTCATGTTTGTTATTGCAATTGGAACATTATCACTTGGTTTTTTAGCTGGTAACCATGCAGCTAAAGCTTCAACGGGTTTTGCAGCCAATTTAAGAGATGCCATGTATACAAACATTCAAACATTCTCTTTTTCAAACATTGATAAATATAGTACTGCAGGACTTGTAACACGTTTAACGACAGATGTGACAAATGTGCAAATGGCTTATCAAATGATTATCCGTATGTGCATTCGTGCGCCAATGTCACTTATTTGTGCCCTTATCATGGCAATGATGATCAACTTTAGATTAAGTATGATTTTTGTTGTTGCCATTGTTTTCTTAGTAGCGGTCCTTACAACAATTATGTATCATGCCACAAAATATTTTAATGATGTTTTTCCTAAATATGATACTTTAAATGAAAGTGTTCAAGAAAACGTTGTTGGTATTCGAGTTGTTAAATCATTTGTTAGAGAAAAATATGAAAATGAAAAATTTAAAAAAGCAGCACAAAACATTTATAAACTTTTTGTCAAAGCGGAATCCGTTTTATCTTATAATAACCCAGCTATGTTAATAGCTGTTTATGGTTCAATTTTAATGCTTTCATGGTTAGGTGCTAAAGCAATTGTAGGTGGGACTCTTACTACAGGTGAACTTACAAGTTTATTTAGCTATGTTATGAATATTATGATGTCTCTTATGATGCTTTCTATGGCATTTGTTATGATTACGATGTCACTTGCTTCAGGAAGACGTATTGCAGAAGTTATTAATGAACAATCTGATTTAGTCTCTCCTCAAGAAGCTTTAACTGAAGTAAAAGATGGTTCAATTGATTTCAATCATGTTGTTTTTTCTTATAAACATGGTAGTGGAGAAGCGGTCTTAAAAGATGTTGATCTTCATATTAAAAGTGGTGAAACAATTGGAATTATTGGTGGTACCGGAAGTGCTAAAAGTAGTTTGGTCAACCTTATTTCTCGTTTATATGATGTTGACGAAGGTAGCGTTGTTGTTGGTGGACAAGATGTTCGTAATTATGATCTTGAAGTTTTAAGAGATGAAGTTTCTGTTGTCTTACAAAAGAATGTTTTATTTAGTGGAACAATCTTACAAAACTTACGTTGGGGTAATGAAAATGCAACAGAAGAAGAATGTAAAGAAGCTTGTCGTTTAGCGTGCGCTGATGAGTTTATTGATCGTTTTGAAGATGGTTATAATACGTATATTGAACAAGGTGGTTCAAACGTTTCAGGTGGACAAAAACAACGTTTATGCATCGCAAGAGCGTTGCTAAAAAATCCTAAAATCTTAATTCTAGATGATTCAACAAGTGCTGTTGATACAGCTACAGATGCAAGTATTCAAGAATCATTCAATGAACGTATTCCCGATACAACAAAAATTATTATTTCACAACGTATATCATCTGTTCAAAATGCAAGCCGTATTATTGTTTTAAATGATGGTGTCGTGGATGGTTTTGACACACATGATAAATTATTAGAAACAAATGAAATTTATCGTACAATTTATGAAACACAAATGAAAGGGAAGGAGGAAGAATAATGAAAGAAGGAACAATGAAACGTTTACTTAAAATGTTATGGAGTAAATATAAAATCCATTTAATTGTTGTTTTTCTATGTATTGTAGGAAATGCTTTATTTAATGTTCAAGGAACAATGTTTATGCAAACATTAATTGATGATTATATTGTTCCCCTTTTAAAGAGTTCTTCACCTAACTTTAGTGGACTATTCCATGCTTTGATTCGTGTGGGCGCACTTTATGCTTGTGGTGTTGTTTGTGCCTTTACCTTTAACCGTATTATGGTTTATGTAACACAAGGGTTCTTAAGAGATTTAAGAATTGAAATGTTTGAACATATGGAATCTTTACCAATTCGTTATTTTGACAGAACTCCTCATGGAGATACAATGTCAGTCTATACAAATGATATTGATACATTAAGACAATTGATTTCACAATCTATTCCACAACTTATTTCAAGTTGTATGACTATTGTGACAACATTTGTATCAATGATCATTTTAAATATTCCTTTAACTGTGTTAAGTGTATGTATGCTTATGATTATGCTTGTTGTATCAAGAAAACTTGGATCGTTATCAGGTAAATTCTTCGTTCAACAACAAGGGGATTTAGGTAAAGTGAATGGTTATATTGAAGAAATGATTTCTGGTCAAAAAGTTGTTAAAGTCTTCAACCATGAAGATCAAGCAATTGCTGATTTTAGAAAATTAAACGATGAATTAAGAGAAAGTGCTTATCAAGCTCATAAATTTGCGAATATCTTAATGCCAGTTACAGTACAACTTGGAAATATCTCTTATATCATTTGTGCAATTGTTGGCGCAATCCTTGCTTTAAATGGACATTTTGCTTTAACAATTGGAACCCTTGTAGCTTTCTTAACATTGAATAAAAGTTTCAACCAACCTATTGGACAAATTTCTCAACAAATCAATGCTGTTGCCATGGCACAAGCAGGAGCTGGTCGTATCTTTGATTTATTAGATCAAGAAAGTGAAGATGATCAAGGTGTGGTTACTTTATGTCGTGTAGAAACTGTTGATGGAAAAATGGTTGAAACAGATAAAAGAACAGGACATTGGGCTTGGAAACATCCAAGAAGCGATGGTCATGTTGAACTTGTAGAAATGAAGGGTGATATTCGTTTAGAAGGTGTTGACTTTGGTTATTTTGATGACCGTATGGTTTTACACAATGTAGATGTTTATGCTAATCCTGGTGAAAAGATTGCCTTTGTTGGGGCTACTGGTGCAGGTAAAACAACAATTACAAACTTAATTAATCGTTTCTATGATATTCAAAAAGGTTCGATTACTTATGATGGAATTGATATTAAATTGATTAAAAAAGATGATTTAAGAAGATCATTAGGTGTGGTTTTACAAGATACACATTTATTTACTGGAACAGTTATGGATAATATTCGCTATGGACGTCTTGATGCTACGGATGAAGAATGTATTGAAGCAGCAAAACTTGCCAATGCCGATCTCTTTGTTAAACATTTGCCAGATGGTTATCAAACAATGCTTACAGGAGATGGGGCGAACTTATCGCAAGGACAAAGACAGTTATTAGCGATTGCGCGTGCTGCTGTTGCTAATCCTCCTGCACTTATTTTGGATGAAGCAACTTCTTCTATTGATTCTCGAACAGAAAAGCTTGTACAAGATGGAATGGATAAATTAATGCATGGTAGAACAACACTTGTTATTGCCCATCGTTTATCAACAATTAAAAATAGTGATTGTATTATGGTCTTAGAACAAGGACATATTATTGAAAGAGGAAATCATCAATCACTTATTAAAGAAAAAGGTAAATACTATCAATTATATACTGGAGCTATTGAAATGGATTAATCCATCAATAGCTTTTTATATTTTTTGGACTATCCGTCCATTGAAAGAAGGAAAAGAGAAAGATAAAATGATCTG
>ERZ857745.2470-NODE-2470-length-19775-cov-2.954716_pt1 | contig 19775 bp, 29 predicted proteins | sample MGYA00519699_ERZ857745 | MGnify/ENA primary metagenome ERZ857745 (study PRJEB31778, sample SAMEA3449357) | human gut metagenome | biome: human gut; feature: human-associated habitat; material: faeces | place: United Kingdom | collected 2010/2012 ...
TCTGAGGTACGCCATAATCCTTAGCATTCAAAACTTTGTAGTAGGTATTATAGCCAAGCTCGTCAAGCCAAGCCAGCCATTCATCAAACTGTGGCTTGAATTTCTTTCCTACAAGATTCTTAACATTTTCAAGCATTAGATATTTTGGTAAGGTCGAGGTTTCTTTAGCTTTTTCGAGAAGCCTTTGTACTTCATAAAGCAAACCCGAACGTGTTTTACCCATGATAATGCCTTTTTGTTTGCCACTTACAGATATATCTGTACAAGGAAATGAATATGTCCAAAAGTCTGCATATTCAAGATATTCGAGCTTACTAATATCGCCCAAATTCTTTGAAAGCTTGTTGGCGAGCCAATATTTTTCAAGTTCTTTTGATTTACTCTTTATAAGCCGATACCAATTATAAGGCTTATTTTTCTGAAAGTCGTACCCTAGATTAATTTCTGTAAGCTGCCTAGCCATTTCTTCTCTTGTAGGGTATTCTGTATATGTATTTATAATTTCTGTGGTAAGTCCACAATGGATAGCCGCATATGATAGCACTGCATTTTGATCTATGTCTGAAGTATGTATAACTTCACAGGTTATTTCAAGTTTTTTGAGTGCCGAAAACTGTGCACCTATACCACTAAACAATTCGTTTATTGTTATTTTCACTTTTTATAAATCCTCCAACTCAGCATTAATTGGAAGATAATTGCAATTACCATATCCACCCAGGTAGCTAATCTGGGCGTTCCGTTTTGTTTTAGTTCCTATTTTTTTATATAATTTTTATTTACGTCTTTTCCGTTCTTCTACAATTTCTTTATAATAGTTGTCAGTCTTTACTACGCTATAAATACATGGTCTAAGAAATTCTGTATCAATTGGTTTGTCCAAGATTATTGCACTCCATCTATAACCTCTTGCTTGTTCTTTTACAGATTTTACAATGTATATTGAAAACACTTCATTTGCAAAATAGAATTCATTGCTGTAAATATCACGTCGTTTTGAAGTAAATTTCATACAAGACTGGAACTTATCTTCCCATTCTTTTATATTATCAGTTACTACTAAAACACCTATCATTTAATTTTCACTCCCTATAATTGTCATAAATTTCGATGTAATATTCACCAGTTTTTTTATACTCTTTACCAATAATTATTTCTACATCATATCTTGAGTCAGCACAAATATCCTCAAGAAACTGTATAGGATCATTAACTTCAATCGTTCCCATTGGAAGGTTACCATTGGTGCCAATTGGATTAGTAACAAGATGGTATTTATTAATTCTTGGATATTTTTCTGCTATTTTTCTTATATTATATGTCGATGTACAACATAAATTATAACGCATTTAATCACCTACCCCTCATACAAATTCAACCTCCTGCATAAGTTCTATTTCTTCATCTGTCATACCCCATGTGAATAGGACTTCTTCAGGCGCATAACATACTACATACCCTTTATCATATATTTGCTGTATCTTATATACCTTGTCTCGATATCCTATACGATTAGTAGCACCTAAATTTAGGTAGCGTTCACATAAGGTGTCAAATACCTTGCAATATACCTTCATAAACTTACCCCCCCCTTTTTTTAAGATAGCCATTTTCTATATTTCCTATCTTGTTTACGTTTACTCTTCCTTATTCGATTGTATATAAAGTTCTCATAATTCTCAAACTGCATAGCCTTTGCATAGCAATATAGCCATGTTGCAAAAAAGGTTGAAATCACTATTATACTTACTATAGTTTTGACATGATGTAAGCCGTATTCGTCATAGCAATGTGCCATAATTGGCGTTGTCAGAACAAAAGCACAGAAAGAGACAATACTAACAATTACCGATATTGTCATTCGTGCTTGACACCACTGTTTGGAATACTTTGCCACTTTAATTTCTTTCATCAATGTTTCCTCATTAACCCCTTTGCCTCTAGTAGACTAATCTGAGCATTCAAAAGTTCAACTCTTTGTTCCAAAGATGAAATGTATTTTTGTAAATAATTAATTCTGCCCAAACAATGCTCATAATCTGCATTAATAAGAGTTTCCCAACTTATACCGCTTGAAGAACAAGACTCCGCTTTATCATCATAATGTTTTGGCAAATCAATAGCATCGTCAGGGATTGGTCTACCATTCTTTACTGCTTCTTCAATAGCCTTGTAACACGCCATTTTCTACACACCTTTCTTGCCAAGTTTTTATAGTGATAGTTTTGTTCCATCACTCTCATCACCCTCATCTTCGCAAGCATAAATTGAATTATTCAATAGCACAACTTTCTTAATTTTCTTATTCAGTTTCTTAATTTTCTTATTCAATTTTGAATAATCTTTTTTCAACTTTTCATTTTCCAATTTAAGTTTTTCTATTTCAAGACCGTTATCTTGCACTCTCCTTAATTTAACAATTTTGTCGCTAGATTTATTCATTTAATTTCTATTTCCTCCCCATAGTTCTGTTGTTGTAGCGATTTTCTCTATAATAGAACGGTCAAATCCGCTTCTTACGAACTGTTTTGTAAGTTCATGGTTTATGCCATTACCCAAATATGTATAAATATAATCCATTTGTTCCATTGTAAAATTAGTTCCACAAATTTTATTAAAAGCATTGGTATTGTCTTGCCAATATCTTATGAGCCTTTTGTCTCGTGAATATCTTAACACACAAGAGCAATCTCGACTTAGCCACTCGCAAAGTTTTACTTTGAAATCTTCATCTGTTTCCACCTCATCAAGCCCAATATAAACATTGAATTTTGGAATAAGAACAATTTCGCAGTTACGGTTGATAAAACTATTTGAAAAACATTGCATTGCAAGTTTTACACTTTCGAGAAGTTTCATTCTATCTCCTTTCAACCAATTCCAATTCTTTCTTTATATTCGTCAAGTGCAATTCTGCCCATTTTGTAATCTAAAATGGATATAAATACTTCTATAGAAACATAGGACGGAAAATTACAGTTACGAAGTTCTTTTCTTATCTTTTCTATCGCCTGTTCAGGCGAGATATGCTGCTTATCCTCATCAACGCAAACTTCTGAAACAATAAATGTCATATGCTGATATTGATTTATCAGAAATATTAGTTGCTCTTTCGTAAGTGCATTAAGAATTTTCTTGGAAATCATTTATATCACCTCAATCCTAAATCATCAAGTGTTACAGGTGTGTAATCGTGTAGCATACAACCTACGTTCGCACATTTATATGGAAAGCCACGTTCTCTCATTTGTTCAGCATATTCATTAAAAGGTCTTGTATCTCTACCACTGTGAATATGCCCATACAAATGAATGTAACCGTAGTCAGCATTAATCCAATGAGCTATAGGGTAATGGCAAAGCACAACATGTTCTTCGCCGTCCTTGATAACAGCATAATCTTTAATCCAGACGAAGTGGTTTTTCATTTCCTCGTTCACTCTATCGTGATTGCCCTTGATTAAATATTTGGCCCCATTTAATCTCGGAAGAACTATTGGTATTTCTGCGTTGTTCCAAAACATATCTCCCAGAACATACACGCTGTCATTTTTGCTGACAACACTATTCCAATTTGAGATGATAGTTTCGGTCATTTCTTCAAGGCTAAAAAACGGTCTATTATCAAATGCGAGTATATTTTTATGACCTAAATGTAGGTCAGAAATATAAAATTTGCTAGGTAATGCCATTAGCGTTTCATCTCCTTTTGAATAAACTTAATTTATATTTAATTTCGCTTCTATTGGCTACATCCCAACGTGACACTTGCATTTTCATGTTCATACCAATATAAAAAGGAGGGGCAATCCTCTCAGCAATTAATTGCTTTCGAGTTTTCTTTTTAATGGATGGTTTGTTATAACATTTGAATGGATATACTTTTAATTTCACTCTGCCTTTATCGTCAATCTTCAGATAATCAAAACCCATAAAGATCATTGTAACCCTCCAATATTCTCTTTTCTTGCGCACATCTTATTTGCACCATTCTTTTCTTGGTTAAAAATATTAAAATTTGTTCTTCTTAATAATTCGTAATTAAGACCTCTATATCCTTTGTCTTGTCTTTTTTCTGGTAATTACAATTTCCGTAACTGGTGCTTAGATAGTGGATTTTATAACCGTGGTCTTCTGCCCAATTCTTTAACGTCAGGTTTGTTTTCAGATTATTTGATAATGCCCATTTCACATTCGAGGTTGCAAGCATACTCCGTAAATCTTCCTCGTTTGTCATAGTCCAACCGCCATTTTCATTATAGGTTGCCGTAGAATTAAAGTACGGGGGATCGCAATATAGAAAATCATTCTCACCAAATGCTACACCGATGAACTCACGAAAATCGGCATTGGTAAACTTACAGTCTTTATTGCTGATTGCTTCCGAAAATTCTATGAACCTTTCTCTTAATGTAGGGTTAAAGCTACTTTTGTCTTTTCCAAATGGCATGTTAAATTCGCCTTTTGAATTAAAACGAATTTGATTGTTAAAGGCGTAACAAATTAGCACATATAAAATAATGGGCTGTTTAAATTCCGATTCGTTAAACTGGTTGCGGAGTTTCAAATACCCTTCCCTATTAGTCTTTGACAAATCATATTGCTCAACCATCTTATCTATTTCACTAAGAATTTTGTCGGTCTTATTTCTATGTATGTATTCAAGTATTTGCACTACAGGCAAATTCAAATCATTATAAATAACCTCTTTTGCAGGAACATTAATTCCAACATTAAAACCACCACCAAATAAATCAATAAAAGTATTAATGTTTTTCGGAAACAATGGCAGTATCTGCGATAAGAGCTTGTATTTGCCGCCCACATAATTGAGCGGCGATTTTATATATTTTTGTTTATCCATAATACCACCTAGAAGTAATTTGTTTTAACTTTTCTTTATCGGCTTTTAACAGTTCTGGATTGTCATAAATATTTCCAACCACTTCTGATATCATTTGGTTTTCATAACACGTTTCCAAATGTAGAGCAGCGAGCTTTATTGTGTTATAATATAGACTTGTTTCACCAACTGGGATGCCAACATCGAACAATTTCCATGTAAGCTCTTCAAAGTCCCATCGCACTTCCATAAGTCTATCTTGAAGAACATTAATAATATCGCCCTCATAAATTTTGCCGTTCTCATCATTAAAATTTGTATATTGACAGACTGTCTCAGGAATAACTTCAAACTCTACCAAGCTATCCAAATTGGAGCCAGAGCGAAAGTTCTGAATAATAAAATGCTGGGATGTGTGGGAATCTTTTGATTTACAGACATAATATCCCTCGACCCATTCACCATTGTCGGTGCGTTTCCCACGAAACAATATCTCACGCATTGTTATCACCGTCCATTCTAGCTCCGCAGTTAGGGCAGTACTTCGTTGCGATGAACGCCCCAATGTAATGAAAATCATCATCACATATGGAACAGTGATAGCATTGTATTCTACTATTTTCGTCTGGATCTCTTTCAGGTATCCAATATCCATGCTTGACTTCCTGCACATCAAAATGGTTTTCAGTTATTTTGCTATTAGAATAAACAAAAATAGGCATATTATTATCGTGGTAACATTTGATATTTCCATAGAACATCGCTCCACAATCAATATCAACACAAGTATTTTCCTTATAAGTTTTCCAGATATTCTGTTTTAGTAGTTTTATTTTTGTACACCATTCCAAATAATTTCTTTTTTCACATTCGTGCATAAATTTATCATAATTGTCCTGTGTCCTCAGATTTACTGCAAATTCACCATTGAGAAAACCATTCCAATTAAAATCTTTCATGTATTTGACATCGCTATGTTTTGTCATTTTCATTCTCCTTGAAAAACTCTCTCGGCTCAAACCATTTATCTTTAATGATATTTCCTATTCCGACAACTAATCTATCTTCCCGTTTTACCCTAACATAATGACCTTTTATATCTTCCCATTTTGAAACGCCCACAACATCCATAATTCTTGTAAGTGCCTCAAGCCCCTTTTCAGAACCTTTAAACGATGTTCCGTTGAAAAAAGCTAGGTTATAACCACCAAAACAAGTTCCCCAGCCTGAACCTTTAAGAACTATAGAAAAGGTAAGACAACAGTGATCGTCTATTCCCAATGACACATCAGTTATTTTGGCGTTTTCATAAATGTTTTCTACAGGTGTGAATTTATCCTTCAAGTAGTACAATGCGTTCTTTTTAGTTATCTGTGTACAAGTCTTGTTAAACAATGGGCAACCTTTACAGTTGTGCTTTACACAGTTTTCAAGTATTTCTATCAGTTGTTCTTTCATTAATTCCATACTTATCTCCTCTTTCCATAAATAAAACTAAATTTTTATTCTCTATATGTAAAAAGTTTTTCAACTACCTTGAATTGATTATTTTTATTTCTATCCAATGTTCGAGTAAATGGTCTTTCCCATACACAAACGAAGTCGTCTGGCGCTTCAAGCTCAGATATAAAAACCTGATTGTCTTTTCCAATCTGTCTCATGTAACTCCAAAATTCTTCCGAATTAAATTTTCCAGACGTATAACCCGTTGTATTAATGTATGGAGGATCGGCATATACAACCGAACCTGTGGGAATAACCACATCTTTATAATCATTACAAGTGAATGTGGCGTTCTGCAAATTAGCAAAGTCCTTTAATATGCTACGTTTGCTTTGTGCCGCATAATTAGTACCCGTTTTGTTGCGGGCATAACCACCGAAGAATTTGCCGCCGAAGGAACATCCAAACCCCACAAACCCCGTTAATGCTGGGTTATCGTCTTTGTGTTCTCTTATTGATTTATAAGCCTGCTCGGAAATAACTTCTGGCAATTCGTATCCATCCTGCAACGCCTGCCATAGTGCAACCAAATATTTATGATTGTCATTACAAATGACACTTTTGAAATGCGGTGCCAACTTCGACTCGACCGCACAACTTCCACAAAACAAGCTAATTAAGCGCCCGTTACTCTCTCTCTCTCTCTCTCGATTGCTAACGCAATCGAGGCTGCTATTCGGCTCTTTCCACCTTGATATCTCATCGATTATTACCTCCGAAATTTGCTTTGAAATTCGTGATTTTCCACCTAAGTATTGAATTGCAATCACCTCAAAAAAATAGCGCACCATTAAGGTACGCTATCATTACTTTATAGGTTGCTTCACAACATCACAGATATCTTGAAGCTTTTCTTTTTCATTTTTACTCTTATCATTAATTATATCATATACAACTTGACATATTGTTTTCACGCCTATACCTATTCCAATCTGGCGTGCTCGTTTGAGTTGTGTTGTATATGCCTCAATTATTTTGTCCTGCTCTTTTCTTTTCATATTTGTCCTTTTTATGTAACGGGGCTGAGCCCCGTCTTATCATTCATTACATCCGTCATCGTCGAAGTCGTCATAATCTTCGTCATATTCCTCGTCGTCAAATGGTTCCTGTTCGTCACTAACCTCGCCACATCCAACAAAATTGTTTGGTAAAGGCACATTAGAGTCTTCCAATGGAAGTTTTAATGTCTTCAACTTTTCGATCATTTCATCGACAACCTTGTTATATTTTGCCCTTTCTTCACAAGTACGGAGACATATATCCCCTTTATTCTGACAAGGTGTGATTGAATCGAATTGGCATTTCTTTAAATTCATTGCGCAATTCCTCCTTAAATAGAATTATTTTATTAGGTTTTTCAAATAGTATTGAAAAGTCCCTAATATGTAAATTGGTGTATAACGTTTATCTGGCATGAATACAATTTGCAACCCATACCTATGATTAAAACTATGCAATGATCCGAGATAACTTTTTGAATTATATTCAGACCTATAATTGCTATTCACCAAATCAAAGTAATTGGCATTCTCTATAAAAAGATATTTTGTCTTCGCCTTTGAGATTGCGAATTCTTCTTCAAAGCGCTTTCGCTCTTTTGTAAAATTAATCGCCAGCTCATCCAAGCTTGCTTTGCGTTCTACATAAATCTGATTATCAAAATATAAATCTCTTGGTATAGCCAACTCTTGATTAGCCTTTATATAAAAGCTATAATCTCCGCAACTTAAAGCACGTCTCTCATATGCAATTTTATGCTTGTCAAAATACTCGGTTATATGATCGTTCTTTTTTTCTCTTGTATCTATAAGAACGACCATCATTTTCAAAAGTTCTTTTGCCTCTATATCATTGAATTTATAATCTTCAATAAGCGTCTAAATCACCACCTTTTTATATGAATTAATCCACCACTCCACGGTGCCTGGAATGGCTATATACTTGCCGTCATCAAATCGAGTTTTATTTTTCTTTTCAAATCTATCAATTTTAATTAAATCCTTTTCGGCAATTTTGTTGTATTCAAAGATTTTCTTCTTTAGTTTTGCCTGTGTAATCTGCCCTTTAGAAAGCGAATACATTGTAACTAACGGCGAATAACGTGTATTTACATCTAAAATATAAACCACTTTGTTGAGCTTTGGATTTACATAGTCAACATATCCCAAAAGTTCATACTCGGTATCCATCCTCTCTTTGAACGTAAACTCACATGGAGTGACAAAATCTGCAGTCTCAATTATAAACTTATTTATGTCTACGTTTGAAAACTGCTTTGCCGTTTCCTTTCCTGCACATGCACTTGCAACTTTTAATTGCTGTTCATTTAGCTCTGCCTTTTTTAGCGTGCTTCGTTTTCTTAAAGAGTAATAATACTCGCAGGTCGCAAGTAGTTTCCCTACTTCTCCAAATTCTTTAAAGTAGTCAAGCTTAATTAATATGTCGATAGCGCCTCTTCCAATTTTCAATTCGTATAAGTCAACAAGAAGCTCGGCAAAGTTGACATACTTTTTATCTTTAAGGGTGTACAAGTTGTCGCCAATACCTTGACCTAATCCTTTAACCGACATTAACCCTTTATAAATTGAATTTGTATCACGGTCGCAGAAATATTTATCTTTTGACTTTCTAAATTTTATGCCACAGAGCTTAATACCTCTCTTGCGCACGCAGTTTGTTATTGATATTGTCTTTTCAATATCGTCGTCGAATGCGTTGAGTTCCGCTGTTAGAAATTCTAACGGATAATAATGCCGCAGATATCCGCAAATATAACCTATCCATGAATATGGTTTTGCATGGTTTTCAGAGAAAAGATATTCCGAAGCATCCTTAATAACTTGTAGAAAGTTTACAATAAGTTCCTCGCTCTTTTCTTCGGTGGTGTTATATTTTTCTTTCATGGTTTTTATGAATCCTGCTTTGATATCTGGAATAAACTTTTCAGTACCTGTTTTCTTTGCAAAACCACGTCGAACAATATCGGCTTGACCCATTGAATAACCACAAAATCTATGAAGAAACTCTATAACTTGCTCTTGATAAACTAAGAACCCAAGCGTTGGATTCAACATTTCATTCAGTGCTTCATGACCATTATCATGGAATATTCCTTTAGCCAAATCATTTCTATAAGATGCGCCCGCTGGTCTAATAGCCCCATTGCCAACAGAAAGCAAGTCCATATACGTCATATTCGGGTTTACTTCTTTGATTCGTTTAATTGTTTCGTCGCTAAAAAGTTGTTTTAAATACCTAGAAGCCGACTCAGATTCCCATTGGAATATACAAGTTGTATCATCTCTGATGTCTTTCCAAACCTCGATATCGTCTGGTGTATTGTTAGGGTTTAATCTTTCAATGTGTGCCAAATCGCAAGCTTCATTAATCGCGCCGATATTATCAAGTCTAAGCAAATCAAGCTTAACAAAGTTCAGCGATTCAACTTCTTTCATATTAATCTGTGATATAGGATATTCGTCGGTACTACTTGTAAAAGTTCCAAACCAATCATTAAGTGGAAACGGCGAAACCACAACACCTGCTGGATGATTTCCCACGGATACTATAGTACCGCTAATTGACTCCGCCCACCTAAACAACTCTGGATATTCTTCTTTTAGTTTTTCGTAATCAGTATCAAGTCTTTTGCATATGTCAGCCACTGTATCAAGAGGTATTTCTAAAGCACGACCAACATCACGAATTGCACCTTTTAAAGCCACGGTATTAAAAGTGATTATATCACAACAGAATAATTTTTCTTTGTTGTAGAGGTAATCTTTTACCTTTGGAATATCTTTCTCATAAAAGTCTGTGTCGATATCAGCCAAAGAAACACGTTCGACATTCATAAACCTTGAGAAGTTTAAATGCTCCTTTATACTATCAATATCGGTAATGTGTAGGCAATACGCAACGATACTTCCCGAAACGCTACCTCTTGCGGGGCCATAACCGATGCCGATTTCACGACAATGACGTTTGTAGTCTTCGTCAAGCAACATAAAATCTATCGCATTATTATGTTTGAATGTTTCAATTTCTTCCTTAATTCTTTGAATGTACTCGTCATAGTTATCATATTTATCAATACCACGTTCTTTGATGCCCTGATAAATTTTTTGTTTAAAAACCTTTTCGGGATCATCATATAAATCTGGATACTTATATCCCTTATCAAGAGTGAATGGTTCAATCATATCGGCGAGAACATTGGTGTTCTCAATGGCTTCAAGATAAACATTTGGAGGTAAAGCACCCTGCTTTTCATAAGCTTCACATAACTCGTCATATGATTTAAAAACGAGATCACACTGATCCTCGCTTTCAAAATGCACCTTTTTAGCCTTTTGTAATATAGCTCTACTTGCCGCATGCTCTTCGTCAATGCTGTGAGTATCAGTTCCCGCAATGAGCGGAACACCAATTGTTTTAGACAAAAACGCAAGTTCAACGTTGTAGTCACATTGTTCAGCAAATGGATGATGCTGTATTTCCAAAAAGCAACGGTTTTTATTATTCTTTAGAAACCCGATAAATCTATCACGCAGGTCTTCATTAGTACCATGTAGAATACCACCAAGGCAAGCCGAGGTCACAATAATGTTGTCGCTCGTATTAATGAGCTCGTCCATTGTGATTCTTGGTTTAGAATAAAAGTGCCCGTCCTTTCTATTAAAGGAACTGGACACCAAAGCGTTTAATTCATTTTTGCCGTCAAAATTCTTAGCAATAAGAATAACATGATAATTGTCGTTAATTTTTTCTTCAATGCCTGCGGTAAGATAACATTCACAACCGTGGATATATTTCATGCCCGCTTCTTCGATTGAATTCTTTTTATGAACCCATTCAAAAACCGAGCCGTGTTCTGCAAATCCAAAAGCTTTCATGCCAAGTTCTTTCGCCCGATTTACATAATCAATATACTTTGTTGTGCTATCAATATTTGTTACGCCATTTGATAAATCAGAGTGAACATGAAACGGGGTATAATTCTTCAGAATAATTCCTCCTCATCAATCGTATAGCAAATGTTTCTAAAACGACATAAATTGTTACAATAAAAATATTGTTCGTTCTTTTGAAATTTATCGGTATCATAAATATTATCTATGACATTCATAGCCCATTCACAAGACTCTTCATAGTCTTCTTTATTAAAATCTATGATATGTAAATCACCGCTTCGTATAAAGTTCCAACCGATCTTATCTGGATAACGATTGTATAACTTTTTTATCCCCATGCAATAAATGTATAGCTGCTTTTTGTAAAAGTCATAATCCTTAATTTTGGCTTTCTTGATACTGCCATTTTTGTTTAGAGGACTTTCGGCAGTCTTATGGTCAAGAACAACCAGTCGGTCATCGTTGTCGATATATACGAGGTCGATAAAGCCTATAAATTTTTTGCCATGAAAATCACAATCAATCTTTTTTTCAACGCCAACGACGCGTTTTATAGGGAACATTTGTTTGCTAAAATTAGAAAAGTATAAAATACCGATTTGATGCAGTTTTTCGGCTCTTTCCTCATCTCGTGAGCCGTTTAGTATAACGGATTTGCGGAAAAGCACCTCAAACTGATTTTTCATATTTTCAACAGAACACTTACCTGTAAAGAAGTTTTCAAGGACTTTGTGACAAACTGTACCAAATTGCCCATAAATATTCTCAATACCTTCTTCGGCGTCAAGATATTTTAATCTCCACTCAAATGGGCATTGAGTGAATGTTTTTAAATTGCTAAAGCTCCAGTTTAAATCATCAAGAATAAAATCATACCCGTTCAATCAATCACCCTTTCTCTACTGCTATATAGTTCTTCCCATACTTGCCAGCCATTGTCTATCGGGGATTTCTTTTCACTAGGATCACCAAGCAAATTTTTTGTGTCATTGATATAATAAAGATTAGTAAATCGTGACAACAACTTCATGTTGTCATTATAATAATCCTCAAGTTTTTTATCTTTATCAAAAGCAATAACCACATCACAATGAAACCCTAATATTAATTTGATCTGTTCGTATGTTAATGCCGAAGTTTCTGCGGCGACTTGATTTCGCATTCCTAGTTGAAATGCTTTCATACAGGATTTAATGCCCTCAAATATAATCATTTCGCCTTTTTCTTTTACATACTTTTGTGCCTTATTTAATTCCTGCAAATAGTCCATACAGCCAACTTTATAGTAATTAATATACTTCGGAATATTTAATTTTTTATATTCCTCATAAATTGTGCGACCCTTTACGTTTATGAGATTACCATGCAAATCGTACACTGGATAAACAATCCTATCACGCAATGTATCGTATCGAATGTTATACGTATCAATTGTTTTTGAATTTATGCCCTCTTCCTCCCATAGTTTAATTGGGCGTTTATCGTACTGATTATAAACGTCCATGTCAAGTATGGGATGGACAAATGGTTTCGCACGTTTGATTGGTTTGTATTCTTTAAATACTTTAATTGTGTCAGAGACTTGTTGTCTCACAACAGAAATATTACCAAAGTCGGCCGCCATGTCTACTGCGGTTTGATATGAAGTCTTATGAAACATTTGAATAAAGGCGATAAGATCGCCAGATGCATGGCAGCCGAAGCAGTGATAACGGTTTTTAGTTGTGTCAATTTTAAACGAAGGTGTCTTTTCATCATGAAAAGGACATAACCCCACAAGCGTTGTGCCGACTTGCTTAAGATCTATGTATTGTTTTATATAATCCTCTATCCGTATATTTGACTTTATATTTGCAATAGTTTCAGGACTTATATCTTTCTTCATAATTTCCTCTATTAAAACGGTTCTATAGCTGTGGCATGCTGTTTTTCTGTTTCGTCTATACGCATCTTTGAACCGTCAAACACAAAGTCTATATATTCGCTGTCGTCCATTTGCTCGCCAAGTCTGTTTAAAGATATGTTGAGCCTGTAGTTTCCACACTCTTCGCCGTCCATGATAATTTCATCACTTGTTTTATTACGCCATGACATACTTACCGAAGCGTATCTTTCAAGCTTATCAGAATCGGCAACTTGGTTCTGCCTATTTAACTGACAGGCCGCAAGAACGGCTAACTCCAAAACTCCCGCAACTTCATTTTTCAAGAAATCGCAACGACCGCCTAGTTCGTTATACAGTGCTGACGAGTCAAGTGTGTTGCCTTTCATATAATCAAAAATTACAAATTGTAAGCCAATCTTATATTTAAGGATATTACATATTGCATAGATTTCTTCATTGGTAAACTGCGGATTATAAATATGCACAAATGGCTGTTCCTGTATCCAAGATTTTGCCTCTTCTATCTTGGCACTTTCCTCTTCATTGTAAAGCCCACTTTTAACTTTCTTTAATTCTACACCTGAAATGTTAGCTATCATTCGTTCTAGGAATAGTCTGTCTGCCATCTCCGTATCAAAATACACAGTTGGGATTCCCATTCTTAACTTGTGAATTGCCTCGTTCATCATAAAACAACTTTTGCCCATTTTCATTCTCGCCTTTAGCAAAACTAATTCCGTTGTCTCATAGGTGAAATAATTATTGATAGTAGGAAATTTTGACGGCAATCCGAACATACCATTGTCTGTACGTCTTTGGAGTACCTCGTCCCACAATTCTCCAATCTTATCACCAAAGATTTCAACCGAGTTTGTTGCCAAAAACTTCTCAGTAATATCGCCGATGGACTTATATACCTTATTATTAAGTTGTTCTAAGTCTATTTCGTCATTGTAACATTCCCCAGATAATTTAGATAACAGTCCGTGAAGTTCACGTTTAAAGGCAAACTCCATTACTTTATTAACAAGCATATTGTATTCCGAAGAAGACGATCGTGAAATTGTAGAACTCAGTTCAATAAATTCTTGCATATCTTTTACGTTAAATTTTTCGGTCATACGTTTAACTGCTTGATTGGTATTAATCATACTCTCAATATTAAAGGCATCTATCTTGTCAATACCCTTTTTATAAAGCTCCTGAATAGCCCAATAAATACATCCGTTTTCTTTATTGTAAAAATGATTTGGCTTCAAATGGTCGCTTTGCATAATAAATTCGGGGTGATGTACAAGTGTGGCAACAATACCACTTTCTGCTTCTTTGTCATAAAGAGCTGTTCTAATACTGCATACCCCCTTTACTTAAGAATTTTATTAAAGCCTTTTTTATTTGGCGGCTTTGATTTAAAGGTGGTAGATGATGTCGAGATATTATCATAAGGCAATTTTATAGAAACAGAATTTTTCTCATCTTTATATCTATCATACGCTTCCTTGAATCTTCTGTCGTTAATCAGATAGTGTAAACCATAAGGTGATTTTATATTCTTTATTTTCATCTTGAGGTTATATTGTAAAGCAAATAATAGATATCCGCTGTCAACGTTCTTATCAAATACTATATTATTAATTGCCCCACGCAACTGTTTGACAACAACAGAGGGATCTATTATTTCAACATAGAGCTTAATAATTTTGTTTATATTTTCTCGTTCGGCAAAACATTCTCTATGATAATATAGCCCTTTGCTCAATATCATTTTGTTGGCTGGAAGTTTTTTATCTGCAAATTTACAGTGAGCATATCTGCAACAATAAACTTTCTCTTTCATTATTTTTCAACACCAGATTCAAGTAAATACGTTGCCTCTAAATCGGCTTCATGTAATGCTACGACAATAGGGTAATATTCCATAGCTTTACCCAGAGCATTATAGTTTTCTTTTGGTTCCGAAAAACCCATATGCCAACGTATTGCATATTTTTCTTCCGCTGTCAACTTCATAAACTCCATAATCATCATTACCGACTTTTCACCGTGTCCATATGGGTTCTTATCGTCGATAATATAAAACGGATATTTCTCCCATACACCGTCTTCATTTTTACGGTTACGCATTTCAACAGCATAGAAATTTGCCTTACAAATATCGTGGAGCAAGGATACAATAATTATAGTGTCTTCTCTCGATAGCGTAGATTTCCAAGTCTCTGTTTGGCTTTTTGCCTTCAACATTTTGTATACATTCATAGAATGCTGTAGTAGACCGCCTGGGCACGAGGAATGAAATCTTGTGCTTGCAGGTGCAGAAAAGAAATCTGTCTTGAGTTTAAGATAAGCGATCAGTTTATCTATTCCCTCTCTATGGGTCGATAAAAGCAAACTTTCAAACTCTTGTGCAAGCTCATTATTTATTATTTCTGCCATTTTATTACCTCCTAAAAAAGAAATCAGGTAGTCTAAATTAATAGACTACCTGTAGTAATGATTATTTGATTAGAATGGGAGGTCGTCCTCATCGATCTCTTGTGGCTTATCAGCCTGCTTAGTTTTATTGACAGTCTTGTCGGTAGTGTTATTGTTATTACTCTTCGTTCCGTGTTCTAAAATGTCGAAATCAAAAGCTGTAATCTGCATCCACCATTTTGAATTGCCTTCCTTGTCTTTATAGGAACGATTAGTAAGCTTTGCCTTATTGATATGAATTCTCTGACGGTCTTTTAACTGCTTTGCTTTTTCAAGAGCACCACCAAGAAAAACAATGTTCCATGACGAGTTTATGTAATCACCATTCTGGTTTTTCTCGGAAGTCGAATACCTTGCCCTAACTACCTTTTCTTCAACTTTTGGCTCGAAAACTGTTCCATAAGATTCTGTAATAAAAATCATTTGCTAACACTCCTTTATAAAATGTGTTTGTTTATAGACAAATGTGTAATATTATACACATTGTTCTAACCAATAAATTTTATTAAATTTCCAAAGTAATCTGCATTTTCGTGCATTTACTTTCTTGCAATGTTTAGTTTTTGATTGAAAATTTAAAACCAATTGTTCTGGATATAAAGCAGTAACGTATCCTGTATGAGTTTCTCCGTTTTTATATGTATAAGAAACTAAATCTCTATGCCTAATTCCTAACAAATTATTAGTTTTCGCCTTTGATTTCCTTCTCATTGGTTTAATAATCCATTCTTTCACATCACAATTATCAGGAATACAATCTGTAACACATATGGCATCATTGCCGTGGGATTTTTCCATATTCCATTCAATACGTTTATTAGCAGTTTCACCGCCATTGGTCAGATGTAATGAACCCAATTCAGAAATCTTTTCTCTTAAATAAGTTTTCCCCTGCATCACATGCATTGCATAATCAAATCTTTTTGGTTTAGATTTAATCATATTAAAATACCTGTCTTCAAAATCCCGTTCCCTACCTTCTGTTTTCTGATGGCAGCCAGAGCAAAGTGTAATCAGATTTCCAATGGTATCTGCTCCACCATATTTTCTTGCCCTGATATGGTGTACTTCTAATACACAATTGGATTTTCCGCATTCTTGACATCTGCATTCATCTCTCAGGATAGTCGCTTTTCTTAAATTTTCATCCAAACGGTTAGATTTCTGATACTGCCATCTATAAGGTTTATAATCATCTGTCAATGCGCGAATATCTATGCAAACATCTTCAAGATGATATTCCTGAATATTAACCCACTTATTAAGCTGATATAATACCCTTAAAATAGCGTCTTTCTTTTGTTTGATACTTGGCGCTAATCTACAAGTTCTTTTAGAAGATGAACGGTTATTAAATCTGGCTTGCCTGTATCTTTTATGATAACGATGATAACGTCTATATCCACGTCTTACATCCATGAGATGCTTTACATCCTGGCGTTGCTCAATTGTTCCTTTAAAAACCACTTTGTTTTTGGTAGGACATTTCTGAACAATGGCGAGACCAACATGAGCGGAGCCGTCATCTATGCCGCAAACTATATGACTTTCATCGTCTTCATCAGATTTAACTTCTTTTTCTAATTGTATCACCATAGGATATTTGCTTTTTAATTTAGCTCTGCTCTTTCTGACCAGATACCAGCCCTTATTCACTTTTGTCGGTGTTAATGGCCGATTGTTTTTATCAACCACAAAACAATATTCAATTCTATTTTCCATCTCTGGATACCTTCCTTTCGGAGTAATTTACGTCTTGCCAATGTCGGAGAGGGCATATGTGTTTCTCTGTTATCTATGCAGGACATTAGCATAGTTTCTTGATTGGCACTCACAGAGCTTCCGACTGACGAGCACATCTGAAGGTGTGTTTTTAACCTTTTCTCTAACGTAGTTCATATCTGCAACATATCTTTCGATAGTAGCAGTCACTAAGGCTTGAAACCTGTTGTTAAGCAAGTGCGAACAAGAAATGTGATTATACACTTGTCCACTTATTTACACTTATGTCTATGTATTAGACTGCTTAACAATTAGTCCTTTTCGTCTGTGCTTGCTTTAATTTCTTTCGCTCTTTCCGAGCTTTTTTTAGGTCGTCATAATCGACCCAGCCTCCATCAATTTTGGAGTATGTAATCCAGCGGTAATCTACATCAGGATACTTAAACCAGAACATCTTGCGCTTCATCAGCGCAACACTATCAGCAAATCCCTTCGTATCAATCACTTGTTTGCTGCCATCTCGATATGTAATTTCATAGTCCGCCACATAATCAATCTTCCGCACCGCTACGTTCTTTCCGTCCTTATCGACCCGGCTGAACGCTTCCTGCAGAATAAAGGGGACTTGCTTACGACACTCTACAATTTCGCCGCTTGCCAGCCTTGGCAATACAATATCTCGATAAAACAACATTTCTGCCTTACTATCATAAACTACGCCGTCATACGTTCTATCTGCTGGATTCTTACTGACATTAAACTTTGTTCTGTTCTTTTTCTCCATAAAATCACCACGAAAAACGAAGGGGCGGTTATGCCCGCCCCTTACGATTTGATGTTTTCTTAACTACCGGCTTCACGGGCGTCTCATCCTTTACATCACTAGATGATTCATTTTCAGCCTTTGCAGGCTCATCCATGATCTCATGGAAAATATCACGAACAGCCGGGATAAAAGTTTCTACCTCGACTTCCGTAACATTCTTATACTTGCGCATTAAAAGAGTAGTCAGGTCTGCCTTTGCAGTCTCTTTTGAAATAATTCCCTGACGATACTGATTTACGGCAGTCCACACAAGAAAGTGCGGTTCAGTGTCGCAAATCATTCGCCAAGGATTAAGACGCGCATCCTGCTCGCAATGCGGGCAAACCGGATATTCTTTTCCGCAAGTACGGCACCAATTCAGATTTGCCATTAGGCAGCTGCAGTCTCGATGCGGAACAGACGCTTATCGTCAGAGCAGTATTCCTGAGTTGCGCTGATCTTAACAGGGTGAGTCAGCTCGTTGTTCAGGGTCATGTCAATAGCGTTATCCATCTTGGCGTTCGGGAAGATGATGCGCATCAGCTTCTTGTTTGCCTAGTCACAAGGATTGTAGCAGAATGCCTCGATCACAAACTCGCCCTCGGTAGAGAACTTGTCGGCACTATCATTGATAGCAACGCCCTCCTCGCTCTCATACTGATACTTCACAACAAAGCGGTCGCCAGCCTTCAGGTTTGCACCAGTAGGCAGAGTGACCTCAGTGCCAGTGACAGAGAACTGAGACTCTGCAGTCTCACCCAGCTCAAAGGTCTTCAGTGCATTACCCTGACCATCAATCAGATCGATGTACTTAAAGGGTGCATTTGCAACAGCAGTCTTGGGAGTGTGAGCCAGAGTCAGCTTCTTGCCATCAGCAGAAGTCAGGTACTCAACAGTAGTAAAGACCTGCTTTGCCTCAGAAGAAGCAACCTCCTTTTTGGAACCCATCTGTTCTGCCAGAGCACCCAGATGCATCAGAGCATTAGACCAATCAGCCTCGGCGGTCTTGCTCTTATCAAATGCCATGATGTTAACGCCCTGTGCATCCTGAGCATATACGGTCTCGCCGCCCAGAGTCAGCTTGAAATCCTTGACCTGATTCATGGTCCACAGACGCTTGCCATTCAGGTCATACTCGTGAATGCGATGAACGCGGTCAATAATGACCTCATTGAAATTAAAATCGCTCATAATATTCTTCCTTTCAATTTATTTGGATAAAATAAAAGAGCAAGGCCAATCAATCAACCTTGCTCGTCCAATCCAGTTGTGCTTTTGGAATCTTTTCAAATTCTACGGTGCCAGCGTAAACGCCATGCATCGTATTGTCGTAACTTTTTATTTGCTGAATCTTTCTTACATGATTCATAAATACACTCATAGGGTAATCCATAGCCTTGAAATAATCCGCTTTAAAGCCGGATGAACACGCCATCGATAGAACAAGCTCTGCAAGATGTGGTTCATAATGCTTTGTTTTCTGATACTCCAAATTATCTCTGGCTTCCTCTATCATTGCAATTCTTGTTGGTTCGTCAGCAGCAAATTCAGAATGCTTTTCAATTCCATTCGCAGCACATAGGTACTGAGAAATTGTTTCATACACTACATGGTCAATACGAGTATCCGTAAA
>ERZ857745.2476-NODE-2476-length-19753-cov-30.873490_pt1 | contig 19753 bp, 18 predicted proteins | sample MGYA00519699_ERZ857745 | MGnify/ENA primary metagenome ERZ857745 (study PRJEB31778, sample SAMEA3449357) | human gut metagenome | biome: human gut; feature: human-associated habitat; material: faeces | place: United Kingdom | collected 2010/2012 ...
GCAAGGCATTGCTGGCCACACCCATGCCGATGTCCTGAATGTTGTCCTGGATCATTTCACGGCAATAGGCGTTGTCCTCGTTCTTTGCGTACTCCTGCATCCGCTCAACGTAGCGTGATATGTCGGCAGGCAGCGTCCGTGCCTCAAACTGCATGTGATCCGGCGCGATCTTCAGATATGCGGCAAAGGCTTCCACAATGGCCTGCCGGTCCTCGGCAGACTTCAGATAGATGTTTACCGGTACGATCTCAAGGATCTTGATAAAGCGGTTGTCCTTTGTGATAACCACGCCGCCGATGATATTCTTGACGGGCAGCCAATCCTGAATGCTGCCCTGATAGCTGGCGGTAGCGCCGGTCTCCACACCGCCGCCAAATAGCGCTTTTTTGATACTCATGCCGTTACCACTCCTCTGAAAAACATCATGCGCCTACGGCAGTGCCATGCCCACCAGCCCTTCAGCCAGCGTGTCAGACTGTCGTCGCTGACGCCCATCAGCCCAAAGCCGCCGATGGGGACGACCAGCGAAACGGTCACGATGATCTTCGGCGTCAGGGAGAAGGGCAGATATGTCAGGCACACATACAGCACCGGCAGGCATAAAAGAAGGGCCTCGATGAGATTGCGGATCTCAAACAGGCCCAGAATCCGTCCGGCATTGGTAAAGTTGACTGGGATGTAGTAGGTATCAGTGTTCATCCTCGACCTCCTTTGCGGGCTGCAAAAGCCGCCCTTTATAGCTTTGATATTCTTGCTTTAATTCTTCCGGCGCACCGTCCCATTCTGCCAGCAGCCGCTCCATACCGAGACAGAGCAGACGCTCGTGGTACTCGGTGGGCGGAATATCCGCCAGCTCCATGCGGCTGAGATGCTGGTTGCTGATGTTCATGCGTCCGGCAAGCGCTTTCAATGTGATCTTATATTTGATGCGCAATACGCGCAGGCGGGTGGGAACGTACATTATCCGGCCTCCCTGTATTCGATGTAGGGGATGCGGCACCAGCCCTGCCAGCCACGGCCCGCGACCTCCGTCCGTACCACGCCGTACTTGGTACCCATGGCCTCCACCGCGTAGCCGTTGCCTATATAGACGCCGATATGCCCCTGTTTCCATAGAGCGATACCTACAAGCTCCGGCATGGTGTCCATTGTTCCCGCCATACCGGCCTTCTGGGCATTGGCGTACATCTGGTCAGCGCCGACATCGGGCATTCCGTTCGTGCCGTAGTTGATGGAGCCGCTGGCGGCATCAAGCCACCCATAGCCTTTGATGAGTCCGATGCAGTCCGCTGTGCGGCGGCCCAGCCAGTTGGCGCGGATAAAGTCCTCATATTTCCCGACTCCCTCCGGATACTGCTGAAGCTTGTAGTTGAACAGGGCTTCCGTCAGGACATTGCCATAGGTACCCCAGCAATAGCCCCAGTTGTTCTCCCACGCCTGCATGGCGTAGGCGGCAAGGTCTACGTTATTCTTGGTGGAGGGGCTGACAAAACCGGACGTATCAATGGTGTCGCCGTAGCTGCCGCCGTGCTCATAGTCTCCGGTATAGCCGGTGTCACCGCTGTAATTGGGACGGTATGGCGCGTAGTATTCCGCGTATTCCTCCAGCGCGTTACTTTTGGTCAACACCTCATACAGCGCACCTGCCCATGTGCGGGCATCTTCCTCAAAGGAGAGCTGATCCATAAATGTCTCCGGGTCAAGGTGGTCGATTTTGATGACCAGCGTCCGCTTGAGCAGACCGCCGAACTCGAAAATGTTCAATGTCGGCTCATAGCGGAGCCGAGAGGTCGCCAGTGACAGCACGGCCTCCGTGGTCATTACCTCCAAGTCCTGTTGATAGGCCACAGAGCTGATAGCGATGAACCGACGCAGGTCATCCTCATCAAAGTCGCTGTTGATCTCCACCCCATCGATCTCTATGCCCTCCTCTTCATATTGCTGGATTAGGCTTGTCACGATGGCGTCGATCTGCGTGTTCTCAAAGTCCTCCAGATCCATATAGAACCCGCCCAACGTCATGGCTTGCCCTGTCATGCGGGAAACGGAAGCTGTCCCGGAGGAAGCAAAGCCAAAAAAAATATTGGGGAGATAGGCAAAAATCAGCATAGGCAGCGCGATCAATGCCACCAGTACCCAGATTGCCAGCTTGGCGAGAAACGGCGCAGCCTCCTTTGCCGCCGCCACGGCGGCACCGTGGACACCGCCCGCTGCGGCTGCCTTGGCGATCCTCGCGGCACTGACAATGCGCTTTACTGTGTCGATACCGCTGTGCTGGCGCTGCTTATCCTCCATGGTCATCGTCCTTTTTCTTGTCGGTCCGCTTGCTGCTCTTGGCGTCCTTCGGGACAGAGCGGCCCGATACGGTGGGCTGTTTCACCTGCGTAGGGATATGCGGCGTCTGCTTGGGCGTACCTTGGGTATTCTTCGTGGGGCTGACGGTTGGCCTGCGGGTGCTGTGGCTCATTCCTGCGGTATCGGGACGAACTCCACTGCGCTGACCTGTGACCGATGTAGTGCGGGCGGCACTCCGTTCCTGCGGTATCGTGCTGGAGCGTGGTGCCTTGGTCGGAGCATTGGCAGACGCGGGAGCCGGACGCGCGATTTTTCCCGCCACAGTGGAGCGGGCGGGGCCGGTATTCCTGCTGTATCGGCGCTCAAAAGCAGAGGTCGCCGTATGCTGCTGGGCGGCAGAAGCGGTATGCTGCTGCCCGCCCGCCTGTACATGGCTGCTGCGGCTGACGGTATGGCCCGCTTTTCCTGCGGTATCGGAGGGGGCGATCTTCTGCTCACCGGGAACGTGGCTTACAGGACGGCGTGTACCGGGCATGACAAAGCTGCGGTCTGCCGCTGCGGACGCCGGCTGTACTGTCGGTTCCGTACCGGCTGTTCGCGGCTCAGTCTGACGAGGTGAGCTGCCGGACTGCTGTTCGGAACGTCTGCTGTCGGCAAAGGTGTTGACTGTGTTGACGCCACCATAATAGCGTCCGCCGCTGGCGGGCTTGCTGCCGGACTTGGTCTGCGTCTGTGCGCCGGTTTTTCCTGCGGCAGTGTTCTTGCCTGCGGTCTGCACAACACGGGAGGCCATCGTTCGCGCCACCGTATAGGTCAGCACACCGGGGAAGGTACGCCCCAGAGAGTCGCCGGTGATGGCAGGATTTAGCCCGATCCGCGTTATGATGGCATCGCTCTTCTTGGCTACCTTGACTACGGTAAGCACCATCACGATCCATGGCAGAACCGCTATCCCACTGGGGTGGAAGGACAGGATCGACAGCAGCATTTTGACGAACACCACATTCATCACCATCAGCAGGCACATGGAGCCATACATCCGGCACCAGCCGGAGAAAATGTCCGAGGTGCTGCGGCTGCCGCCCACGCCGAAGGCCAGCGGCACCGTAATTGTCAGCACCGCCAGAATGAAGTACCTCTCTGCCATCTCAAAAAACAGTTTACAGGTTTGAAACATGACGATGAGACCGAAAACGATGACCAGCAGCCACGAAGCGGTCAGATCAACGAAAAACCCTTCATCCGGCAGTTTGATGGCCGCGGCGTCCGGCATCTGCACCATGTCGATGATGACTGAGGTCATATTCAGGCAGATGTCGCAGATTTGCGGACTGACCACCAGCAGGAAAGAAAAGACAAAGGTGCGGGTGAACAGCAGCTTGGGGTCGTCGGCCTCAAAGCCTACGCCGGCCATCATGCTGCGGGTGGCCTGAAACACCAGATTGCCCAGCAGCAGCGCCCAGCCCACACCCAGCATGATCTGCCGGATGGTCGTGATGATGGGCATGTATGTTTCCAGATAGGCAAAGTCGAGGCTCATCAGGTCAAAGAGCACCGAGGAAAAGTATTCCCAACACTCTAATATCAGCCCGTATATCCATTCAAAAAAGCCCCGAAAGAGCAGCTCAAGCATAGTCGGTCACCCCCTCCCATTCGAGGAATGTGATATTTCACGGCTCCAGTGTGGCAAGTCCCTGAAACAGCGGGACAACATAGGCGATAAATGCGCCGATGCCGTTGATAATGGCCCACGCCAGCCAGATACGTTTCAGCCAGTCCCATGCCTGATCCGACTTCTGCTGGGTGTTGGACATCTTCGCACCGATCACGGCGATGGCGGTCATAAGACCTGCCAGCACTGTGCTGACCGAGGCGATGTGAGTATAGATGTCCTTGATGATCCGGCTGGCCGCTGTCCACATATCCTCCACGGCGTAGACGGGAACCAATAAAAAAAGCCCTGTCAAAAACAGGACACAGCAAAAGAGATAGACCTTGTATGCGGTTTTCATGTTCATTCAGTTTCCTCCATAGTGGCAGATGGTTCGTTTTCTTGCAGGATATCTGATAAATGCGCGGCGAAGGCACGCATGAAAATGGGGAGGATGTCCTTGCTGCCTGACAGCCACCAGATGGGGTCAGGCAGGCCGCGCCGCATGGCGTCATAGGACATGGATAGTGCCAACAGTGCTTGGCGGGGCCGGTTCTCCGCTTCCTCGCTGATAATGTGCTGGCAGACGCCCGCCGCGCTCTCATGACTCTCTACGGAGTCGCAGAGCTGGTCGTAATAGAGACCGGCGCTGACATAGGCCAGCGGTCGGATAATGCTCTCATCCGGCGTTCCATCCGGTGTGAGCAGCCCCATCCGCCGCAGCCGCATGGCGGCGGAATCATCAAAGGGCGTGGTAATATGCGGCGGCATTCGTTGTGCGTGCATGGTGATCCTCCTTAGTGTGTCATGGTTTCATAAAACGATAATGTTTACCATGTTATGCAAATCGGGCGTTATATTAGTGCGTTAACGATTGATAAGAGTCTTTTGTGTTAAACTTTTATTGAAAACTTTGTCATAAATTGATAAAATATGTAATAACTCATTGGAGGTGAACGCAAATGACTGAATCCGAACTTTATGCTGGCATTGCGACAACTTTGTTAGATAAATTTGCTGGGCGCATTATTAAAGGGCTAACAGATCCTGTGAAGAAAGCATGGGAACAATTCAAGATTGATTTTGATATTGTTTTTCGCGATTATTTGAAGAACTCAGTTGAAAAATATGGTAAAATAAAGACAATTTTATATCGTACAGAACCTAAACCTCTTAACGAGTTTTTTGAATGTCCAAACTTGCGCAAGGGACGAAGTACGATTGTAAGCGGAGAGTCAATAGATGATCTCTTAGACATTTCTCATTTCCTTATTATCGAAGGCACAGGCGGAATTGGTAAATCTACATTTCTCAAGTATGTTTTTTTAAAAGAAGTATCAAAAAGAGAATATATACCCGTGTTTATTGAACTAAAAGACATAAATCAAGTTGATGGTGAATATGAAATCAGTGATTTCATATTCCAGAAGCTCTTTGATTTGGGAGGTACTATGAAAAAAGAGTGTATGGACTATGCTTTTCAATCAGGGTGTTTTCTTTTTTTGCTTGACGGATATGATGAAATATCCACAGATAAAAAAGACGCTTTTCTTCGCAAATTTGAGAGATTTTGTGACAGATTTCCCGATAATTATTTTATTGTTTCATCGCGCCCCTATAGCGAGTTTGTTGAATTCCAGAGGTTTTCTGTTTTAACCCTTTGTAATTTAAGTAAAGAGCAAGCGCTGTCTTTAGTAAATAAAATTGAATTCGATATCGAGATAAAGCAGCGATTCTTAGAGGCACTTGATAAAAAGCTGTATAAGAGGCATCAGTCTTTTGCATCGAATCCATTATTGTTAAATATAATGCTATTGACTTTCGATAACTATGCGGAAATACCAGAAAAACTACACCTTTTTTATGCAAATGCGTTTGAAACACTCTATTCAAAGCATGATGCAACAAAGTCTGGTTTTCGCCGGGAATTAAAGTGTGGCTTATCATATGATGCCTTTAAAAAAACGTTTGCACAGTTTTGCTTTATAACATATTATCAAGGGAAGATTGAATTAACACATGACGAAGTTGTAACGATATTAGGCAAAATTGGTGCAAGAATGGTTGGGTTTAACCCTCAAAACTATATCTTTGATTTAGTTAATTCGATATGTGTATTATATAAAGATGGGCTAAATTACAAATTTACACACAGATCCTTCCAAGAATATTTTGCAGCGATCTTTTTGAAAGAGCTTCCCGATCAGGACATGGGTAAAATTGGAACTAGTCTTGTGAAGAAAGATTACTACCAATCGGCACATGATAGCGTTTTCCCAATGCTATATGACATGGCTGAGCAACGCTTTGAACAGAATATTTTGTTGCCATTTGTAATTGAGTTCGAGACTGTATGCGAAAAAGCCGATAAATATGATTTTTATTATGAAAAAATAGAGCCGGTGATTGAATTTGATTATGCGTATTCCGAGAATTCTGAAGATAATCCCAGATTATTTTTATACGGCTATTTTGACAAAGATCCTGTAAGTTTCATTTACTCAATGGCCAATCATTATCGAAATAGAAGTCAAGTCTGTCTTGAGCGAAGTGCAAAAGCCGAAAAACGCTTACTGGATTTGTTAACCAATAAATTTGGCAAAAGTTTAGGAGAAAGAGTAGAGATGTCCAGTTTGGACGATAAAGAAGTTTACTCGTTATTTAAGAGCACATGGATAGGAGAGCAGTTAAACACTATGGCCAAGTTAAGAGAAACGCTTGAACACAGGCGCAGAAGAGAAACGCAGGATTTGTTCGGCTTTCTTGACGGATAATTACCGTTGGCAAGTTGCTTGGATTTTAAAATGGTAAGTACCCGGCTTTTCTCTGCGGTATATAATACAAAGGGCCCGATACCTTGCGGTATCGAGCCTTTTTGTATGAAAACGGTTATGCCTGTGGTGTCAATGCTTTGATGGCTTGTTGGTTATGCTGCTTGCCGATCAGGTAGAAAAACGCATAAGCAGGAATACGATAGAGGCTTGTAGCGCCTCGTTCAGATAGTCCGAAGTCTGTGGGGTTCTTTGAAATGACGTAGCCGGGGGTATCCGCCATGCCGTAGATAATGATCCCGTTATCATCCTTCACGGTGGAATTATTTCTCATCTTTGCCTCAATATACTGAATTGGTTGGCCTGCATATTGAACGGCTACATCAATTTCGGCCCCTTTGCTGTCTCGAATATAGCCTACTTCATAGAGTGTGTTTTCGCTGACAAAAAAGTCTTTGACATGCTTAAATACCGCGGTTTCTAATGCAAAGCCCAATTCGGAAGGCTTGGTATAGATATCGGCTCCCAGTACGACCGCACCGCGAATGCCGCTATCTGCAACATAGATCTTGTTTCTGGCCTTCAACACCTGCTTGCCCTTGATATTCAGCTGAGGACTGATGTTGATGAGGTTTGCGTCGGCCAGATACCCGATATATTTCTCTACCGTAGGACGGGATACCCCATCAAACTCTTTGCACATTGCTTCAATATTGATGATACTGGAAGAGTTGTAACACAAATAGACGAAGACTTTTTCAAGTTCGTCAATGCTGCGGATATCATGGACGCGAGGTAGGTCATGTTTAATAGCTCGATCCATAACATCTTCACGAATCAACTTCTGAGCATATGGAACATCCTCTGTTTTTACCAGTTCAGGGAATCCACCGATTTGCATATAGCGCATCAGATGGATTTGCAGGTCGGACAGTCCCATCATAAGCTGTGTCTGCTGCTGCTTACTTAGCGTATGGATGCGAAATACATCATCCACGCTCTGGGCCTTGCTGATTCCCTTTAATGCACAGTACTCATAAAAGGAGAGCGTCGTAACTTTGATAACAGTCCATCTGCCGGCACCGCTTTCACGCACGTCGTCTTCGATGGCAGCACTGGCGGAGCCGGTGGCTACTGACCGCATATCCGGATTCATGTCATAAGCCATTTTCAGATAATTGGTCCAGTCCTTATCGAATTGAACCTCATCTACAAACATGTAGAAATGTGCATCATCTGAAATGTTGTTTTTATAGATGTTCAATACCTGATCCATCCCGGCCATACGGATCAAAGGATGATCAAAGGTAAAGAACAGAATGTTCTGTGGCTTCACGCCCTGCTCCAGCAGATCGTGGATAAGCTGATACATGATTGTGGTTTTCCCGGTTCGTCTTGCGCCACTCATCACAACGATCCTGCGCAAATCGCTGAGAAGTGATTTGCGGCAGGTGTAGTAACTGCTGCGGTGAAACTCCTTGACAAACGCTTTCGGTACTACGCCATTCTGCCACCACGGATTGAATGTCGTTAGAATTGAAAGTATATTTTCTTGACTGACAATCGCCATATAAACACCTCCAACGGAGTCATTATATGTTGTATCATACCGCTAATTTGAATTATTGTCAATATTAATTATAAATATACTTTGAATTAAAGGCGAGAAAAACGAAAGCATATTTTCTTTCAGACTATCAAAGAAACTGACGATAACTTAGGTGATACCACCCAAGCTACCAGAACTGCTTTTATCTGGAGAGAGTTGCACGCTTATGTGCCGTTTCCTTCAGAAACTCTAAAAACATTTCCTCCAATTCCGCCTCGCTGCCGATCTGCTCTAAATACGGTGCAAACTTTCTGCGGTCAAAAGTTATCTTCTTGGATGGTGCGGAACGCTTCTTATCCGCGGCGGTGCGGACTTCACGCCATGCGGCGTAGATGGCCTGCTTATCCGCAGTAGGCGGCGGACATTTCTGTGTGATGTGGTTCAGGGTGGCTTTGTTCAGCCGGTATCCTTCAATGCGGCACATCTCCACGAACGCCTCCTGTGAGGCTTCATCGTAGTCGGCAATCATATCCGCACAGCTCAGCGGTAAGTGCCGGGGATCGTTTTCCAAAATATCCGCCAGCGGCGGAATCAGGCCAGCCAGCTTGACAGCCTTGCGAATCTCATATTCTGTGACGCCGAAAAAATCTGCTACGATTTCTCTTGTCAGGAACTTCTGGCGATTTTCGCCAGAAGTTCCTAAGTCCGTCCGCTCACCTTGACGCCGCTTAGCCTCCAGCATAGCCTTGTATGCTTTGCCTCGCTCGATGATGGTCAGTTCCTGCCGCCGCAGCAAATTGGTGGCTGTGGCAATGACGATAGCGCGGGCATCGTTGGCCACAACCACCTCAGCGGGAATTGTGTTATGCCCGGCCATGCGCCACGCTGCGGTACGATTGTGTCCGGCCAGAATCTCATATTCATCGCTGTCGGGGATGCTCCTGACAATAATGCGCTCCAGCAAGCCCTGCTCAAGAAGCTGCTGGGCAAACGCCCGCAGTTTTTCTGGGGAATATGGGTGAAATCCGATATCGGTGGTGAAAAAGGGACGCAGCTTATCTACCGGAAGCTCGCGGATCGTAGAAGCTGCCGCTGGAAGCGGGTCGATAAGGCTCTCGTAAGCCCTGTTGCCGATCTCCATTTCCGAGACCTGCTGGGCAGCGCTCATGCGCTGCTTCAGCAAATCTTTCATGTTGTTGCTCTTAGCCAAGCGACAACACCTCCCGCGCCAAACTGCGGTAGGACTCTGCGGCGGGGTTCTTCGGCGCGTAGTCCAGAATACTCATACCGGCGGCAGGACATTCCGCCACCTTGATTGTCTGCTCAATGGGGCGCTCAAACACATGAAACGCCTCACCGTAGACTTCGCCGACTGTTGCCCGGACGCTTTGGCAGAGCTGCGGTCGGGATTGATACATGGTCAGCAGGATACCGGCGATTTTCAGCGAGGGATTGAAATGAGCCTGCACCGTGTGCACCAGTTCCAGCACATCGGGGATACCCTCGCTGGCAAGATAGTGAGCCTGCACGGGAATGATGCAGTAATCTGCGGCGGTCAAAGCATTGACCGTCAGTAACTCGTGTTTCAACCCGCAGTCGATGATGATGTAGCGATAGGTGTCGCGCAAGGCGTCTGTGATATGCTTGAGCATTGCTTCGCAGCTGCGGCCGCTATCGCCGTAGGGCTGATACTGGGATAGCTGCATGATTTGCAGCCGGGCTGCGGCATCTGCCAGCCTGCGATTGGCGGGAATAATGTCCATGCCGGTATCGCTATGTAGGATAGCCTTTTGCAGATGCTGTGCAATGTCCTCTGGATAGTCGATGGCGGCCAGCAGCAGAGAAGCCAGTGTGTGCTTCATCTCGCCGGCGGTATATCCCAGCGCCGCAGTCAGATTGCCCTGCGGGTCGTTGTCAATGAGCAGGACTTTCTGCCCTTCAGCGGTCAGCGCGGCGCCCAGGTTCAAGGCCGTCGTTGTTTTGCCAACGCCACCCTTGGAATTTGTAATGGCTATGATGGTTGAATTCTTCATAAATAGAAGCTCCCTTCAAGAATGAGACCTGAATCGATCTGCTTGAGATAATCACCTCCCTTGGGCAGCTGCGGTGGATTTCGTATTGCGCAAATACGGCCTATTTCATGTCAGTGAAAATAGGGACAACGCCAGAAACCCTTGTAAAATCAAGGTTTTCCTGTGTTGTCCCTATTATATATCACTCACATGCCCTGAACGATGCCGCCGGTGGCGGAGAGCAGGGCGGGGTCGGTGATGCGGAGGAGCAGGTTGCGGGTGGGCTCGTCCGCGCCGTAGAGGCGGACGAGCTCCACACGGTACTCCCGCACATCGCTGCCGGAGACGGTGGCGAGGATGGTGGCGGGGCCGGTGGTGATCTGGCCGGCAGCGGCCACGGGGACAGGCGTGCCGCCGGAGAGGAAGTCCGGGTCGGCCACGGTGCCGAAAATGCCGCCGCTGCTGTTGACGGTGACGGTGCCCACATCGCGCTGGACGGAGAAGTCGCCCTTGAGCTCGCCGGGATCGCCCTTGGCACCCTTTTTCACCGCTTTGACGGTGGTCTCCATGATGGCGCCGGAGGCCAGAGGCATGAGCTGGGCGGTATCCACATCGGTGATGCCGTGGCCGAGGGCACCGTACTGACCGGTGGCGGGGTCGTAGTAGGTCAGGGTGCCGATGCCGGCCATGCTGTCGCGTATCCAGGCACCCAGCTGCCAGACACCGTTATTTTCACGGGCACAGGCGGTGAGGGCCAGAGCGTCTGCGCCGCGGCGGACGGAGAGGACAATGGGCGCGCCGGCCGTATCGGCCAGAAGGTCCTGGACCTGCTCGGTGGAGCCGACAGCGGCGCCGTCCATGGCGGTGATGATATCGCCCTGACGAAGGCCGCAGGCGTGGGCGGGCGTGGGGCCATCGGCCAGAGCCACCACCAGGACGCCGTCCGCAAAGAGTTTGATGCCCACCGCCTGACCCAGGGGGATCACGGTGCGCTCCGCCGGGGCGGCCCAAGCCTGCTGCACGCAGAGGGAGAGGGCAAACAGCGCCGAGAGCAGCCAGGCGGAGAGACGATGGGAGGCGGGGATATGCCGTGGTTCATACAAGCGTCTCACCCCTTATTTTATTGTGATGTTTCCCGTTTTTGCCGTTGAACGGGCGAAAACGGGGTTTGTTTTGTCGCCGGTGACAGGGTTACTTTGTGTCAAAAGGGCGCAGAACATGAGGTGCAAATTCAGGGGGAAATGTGTAATTTTTTCTTTTGTTTTTTTGCGGGGGCTTTTTATGCGCCTGCGGGCGCGGAGAAATGGCAAAGGCACCCACGAGGGGTGCCTTTGCTGTATATTCGCCCGGTGCCGGGGTCAGAAACACCGGGGGAATACCTTTTTAATGCCGCTTTTTGGCGGTGCAGGCCAGACCGGTGAGGGACGCGAGGGCCAGACCGGCGTAGAGGAGAACACCGGGGTCAGCGGTCTTGGGAGAGTCCTTCTTATTCTCGGCTGCGGAGGGGGCGTAGTAGTAATAAGAACGAGTCAACGGTTCGCCCTGTGTGGCACCGCAGACGGTACAGGTCTTGGGGGCGGTGTAGGTGGCGTCTTTCCAGTTGTGTTCCGCCTTGTCAATCTGCGTATGGCAGACAGAGCATTCATGCCAGTGGTTGTCCACATTGCTCTCCCATTCGGTTGCGGAATAGGTGTGGCCTGTCATATCCGCAGTCGTTACATTTTCTTTTGTCTGCCGCGCAAACGCTGTGTTCGTAAACGTTGCGGTAAATGTGCTTAGCTCATTCAGCGTGCAGGAGCGATTTTGCGTTACTTGTTTCTGCGTGTTGACGGTTTCATTCTCAACATGTTGGCAAGCGGTGCATTTATGCTCCGCTTTGCAATTCGTATTGTCTGTGGCCCAGGTGTAGGAGACGGCGCCGTAACTGTGGCCTGTCATATCCGCAGTCGTTACATTTTCTCTTATCTGCTGCACAAACGCTGGGTTCGTAAACGTTGCGGTAAATGTGCTTAGCTCATTCAGCGTGCAGGAGCGATTTTGCGTTACTTGTTTCTGCGTGTTGACGGTTTCATTCTCAACATGTTGGCAAGCGGTGCATGTGCGTGTCGCTGTGCAGCTGGCGTTGTCAGCGGCCCAGACGTAGGTAGGGGTGCCGTAGGTGTGGGCTGCCATTGGGATTTCTACTTTCGTGGTATAGTCGCAGCGGGAACAGGTATCGTAGGCTTCCCAGCCTTTCGCTGTACAGGTGGGGGCTTTGGCTTCGTGGTGGACGAGGGCGTGGTTGTTGGGGTTAGTGTTGCCATACGGCTGACTGCATCCGCCGCACTTTGCCGCCGCCGTGCACGTAGCCTCGCCGCCGGAGTGGACATGGGTCAGGTATAATGCACCATCATCCTTCTTTTGGACCTCGCAGTAACCGGTATCCGGTGTGAAGTGGCCTTTATCTTCGTCCGTGATCGCATGCGTCCCTTTTCCCGCGGCAATTTTTACGGACGCATTTCTCGTTGTAGCAACTGAGGTTTTTGTCGTTATACCGATGCTGCCTGTGCCAGTCAGGGGCTCTTCGATGGCAATGGTAGCCGGGCCATCACTGCTGCCATTGTTACCATACTCAGACAGGTACACATTGTTCGCATTGTCATTGCTTGCACTGCTTTGCGCATCGCCCTTCCAGTTGCCGGAAATGTTAATATCGCCGCCGACAATCATGGTACCAGCAACATAAACAGCTCCACCATTTCTCTCTGCGCTATTTCCGGTAACACTGCCGCCGTAGATGCTAATGTTATTGCTGGTCGAGTATATTCCTCCGCCATCGCCTGCGGTATGATTCCCGGTAATGCTGCCGCCGTACATGGTGAAATATTTATTTTCTGTATCACCACCTGCCACGTACACTCCGCCACCGTTGCTAGCATACCGACCAGGATTCGCTTTATTGTCGACAATACTGCCTCCGTACATAGTGAAGGTCGTACTATCAGCCACATACACCCCTCCACCGCCAGAAGTCGAAGTATTCCCGGTGATACAGCCATTGTACATAATGAATGTGTGAGTCGGAGTGTTTGCAGCTCTTTGCAAATCCACACCACTGCCAGTTGCTCCAGTCTTATGGGTAATTTTCCCCACACTGCCGTTTGGTTGACAATCGCAGAGCGTGAAATTGGCGGAATAGGCTCCGGTAGGTGTCTGTATTACGGCACCATTACTTGTACACATAACTGTATTTCCATTGAGGCAAAGGGTAACTTCCCCTCCGCTATTTTTAATCCTAATCCCGTGATCCAGCGTGAGATCAGTACTCAAATAGTAAGTCCCGGCACCAAGCATGTAGCCACCCCAGCTGCTGTCGTATTTCCATTCGTTATTGCCTATGTACAGTGTATTACCATCTTGACGGAGTTCTGTAGCAAAGGTCACGCTGCCATGGTTATTGCCATTATGTGCAGGGTCGGTGCATTCCGTACCCTCACAAATGGGGTGGCTGTGCTCCTGCACTTCCGACGCGGAGGCGGTGACCACCATGCAGAGCAGGGCACACAGGCACAGGGTCAGGGTCAAAAGTAATTTTTTGTGGTTCATGATGTACGCTCCTCTCAAATATCAGGGGTCTTTCCAGTGGGGGCAGCGGGTATCTGTCTTCGCCCGGGCGAAGACAGAGGCGCACATGTGCGCCTCCAGTGTTGACTTTAGTGGGTTTTTCCTTATAATGGAAGTATAACCCGTTCACCTGTGAACGAAGCAAGGGGTCAGGAGGGATTTTTTTATGGCGGAGAACACAAAACAGTTTTTTCAGATCACGGAGGCGGCCCGGGCCTGCGGGCTGTCACGAAGCACGCTGATGCGGATGGAGGAGCGCGGGCTGCTGACGCCCGCCTACATCGCGCCGGACAGCGGGCGGCGGTACTACGACAACCACAACGTGGCGCGGATCATGCAGATCGAGAAATTCAAGGCCATGGGGCTGGGGTCGAAGGAGATCGCGGACTATTTCGCGCAGGGCGGCGAGGCCGAGGTGCTGCTGGAGGCGCTGGAAACGCGGCTGCGGGACCTGCAGCGGAGCGTGGAGGAGATGCGGCTGCGGGCGGCGGAGGGCAAGAGCCTGTCGGTGCAGATGATGGAGCTGCCGGCGGTTACGTGCCGGATACGGTGGTGCGAGGGGCTGACCACAGCGGAGCGATACCGGGATATGTACGACTTCTATGGGGCGTGCGTGCGGAAGGGATGCGTGCTGTCGGACGAGCCGCTGTTCACCATATCGGAGCGCACGGACTATCTGGAGGGATACATCGGGCAGGAGCCGTGCCGCTACGGGGTGTGCGTGCCGGTGCGGAAGAACCGGGCGGCGGCGGACGCGGTGCCGCTGGAGGCGTGCCGGGTGCTGTCGGTGCTGTACTACGGCGATTACAGCGGCGTGGGCGAGGCGTGGCTGACGCTGGGGCGGGAGGTAAAGGCGCGGGGGCTGAAGCCCGCCGGCGCGCCGCGGGTGCTGGGCATCGTGGCGCCGTACACGGGGCGGGAGATCGAGACGCGGCGGTACTGCTCGCGGCTGGCGCTGCCGGTGGAGGAATAATGGGAAGCGGGAGGCCTGCTGTGCAGGTCTCCCGCTTCTGTTATACCAATTTGTGAGGAAACAAATAGGAAAATTACTGGTTCAGGTACTCGACGGCGATGGCCGCCATGCCGGTAACGCCGTGCTTCATGACCTCCTCGTTGAACACGATCTTGCCGTTGTGGAGCGAGACAGCGTTCTCGCCGCGGCCGGCATCGACCATCATAAAGGCGGAGGGGGTGCCGGTGAGCTTGCCGAAGAAGCTGAAGTCCTCGCTGCCGGAGAAGGGCTTGTCGATAAACTCCGCCTTGCCGCCGGCAGCGGTGACGGCCTTGTTGACCAGGTCGATCATGGCGGGGTCGTTGTACTGGAGGGCGTAGCCCTCCTCCAGCTCCACCTCGATGTTGCAGTCGAAGGCGATGCCGATGCCCTTGCAGATACGCCGGACCTCCTGAATGGCGGTGTCGCGTCCGGTGTCGCTGAAGCTGCGGAGGACGGCCACCATCCGCGCTTCGCCGGCGGTGATGTTGACGGCGTCGCCGCCGGACATGGTGCCCACCGTCAGCACGGCGGTATCCATGGGGTCGATGCGGCGGGAGACCACGGTCTGAAGGACAGTGATCAGGTAGCCGGCGCAGGCGATGGCATCCCGTGCGGTGTGGGGTGCAGCGCCGTGGCCGCTCTTGCCGTGAACGCTGATGTGGAACAGGTCCACGGCGCTGGTGAAGTAGCCCTTATAGAGCTGCATACGGCCCACGGAGTCATTCTCAGAGGGGCAGACATGCTGGCCGAAGATGGCGTCCACATGGGGGTTCTCCATGACGCCGGCAGCCACCAGTGCCCGTGCGCCGCCGGGCATCAGATCCTCGCTGGGCTCGAAGATCAGCTTGACGGTGCCGGCGAACTGATCGCGCATATGGCACAGCGTCTTTGCGGCGCCCAGAAGCATGGTGGTGTGCAGGTCGTGGCCGCAGGCGTGCATGACGCCCTCGTTCACGCTGGCGAAGGGCAGCCCCGTCTCCTCGTGGACGGGCAGGGCGTCGATGTCGGCGCGGAGCGCCACGCACTTGCCGGGACCCTTCTTGCCGTGGATCAAAGCCACCACGGCGGTGGGCAGAGGCTGCCGGATCTCGTCCACGCCCATTTTCTCCAGCTCACTGCGGATGAGGGCGGAGGTGCGGACCTCGTGCATGCCCAGCTCCGGATGGGCGTGGATATCGCGGCGGATAGAGACCAACTCGTCGAAGATGGTATCGACGAAGGAACGAATATCAGACATGGGAAAGCACTCCTTTCAAATGAGCCGGGCTCACAGCCAGCTGCTCATAACGCCGGCCACCAGTACGGAGGTGATGGACACGGTGACCATGCCGGCCACCAGCATCTTGGGCATGATCTGGGCGTTGATGGCGGCCTTTTCCTCGGCGGTGGTGCCGGTGGACTCAGAGACCTCGTTGGAGATGATGACCGTTCCGGGGAAGCCGAACAGGCAGGAGCTGCCGATGGCCACGGACATCTGCCAGCTGTAGCCGAAGATCTTACCTACAAGGATGGAAACAACGGCGAAGGCTGCGGTGCCGATCAGCACGCAGACCAGCAGGGGCTTGACCATGCCGCCCACCATCTCGGGGGTCGCGGAGGCCAGATTGGTGAAGATGGACAGGGTGATGATGGGCATCACGATGCCGGTGGCGTGGGCCTTGCCCAGGGCGTCCTCATCCAGGAAGCCCAACTCCTTGCAGAGCACACCGAAAATCAGGCACCAGACCAGCTTGTTAACGGCATCGTGGAACAGGCTGGACACCCACACGGACAGCAGCGCCACCAGAATGACCTTGGCGATAATGGCGTTGGGGGTGTTGTACTTATCGGGCAGGGCGGGGATCAGCTTCTTGCGGGCAGCGGCGGCGTTCTGGGCCGCGGCGGCACCGGCGTCCACCTGGAGCGTGCCGGCGTCGATCTGGGCCTTGATGCGCTTGGCCTCGCTCTTGAGGCACAGGGAGGCCACGGGGTAGCCCACGAAGCCCTGGGCACACATGACCAGGGTGGCGAACACCGCCAGGTCAGGCAGGTTGGCTTTGTTGGCCATATCCTGCATGGTCAGGGTGGCGACAACGCCGCCGGAGAGAATGGGCGCGCCCACCAGAGCGAAGCCGCGGTCGATGATCAGCTGGCCGATGAAGAACACGGCAGCAGAGATGGCGACGCAGGCCACGGCGGAGATGATGACGGTGCGCCACTGGGCGCCGAAGTCGCGGAGCCGGATGGTGGTGCCCAGGTGCACCAGCAGCATGGTGACCAGCAGGCCGGCCATGCTCAGAAGGGTGGAGTCAGCAAACAGGGTGGTAGGGAAAACGCCGGTCCAGAAGCCTGCCAGGAATACGACGGAGGCCACCAGCAGCATGGATACGATAGCCTTTGTTTTCGCGGAGATCATGTCTCCTACGGCGAACACCACGAAGATGACAGCCGCTGAAATGATTGCAGTCATGATTTTCTTCTCCTTTTGTTTTTGAAATAGGGGGCAACAGGGATGATGGGGTAAATTGAAAAGCGGCTCCGTCTGAAAGACGAAGCCGCTTCACACACATGGGAAATGGAAAAGACGGGTTCAATTCTTTACAGCCGGCGTTTGGTATCGGGAGGTAAAATAGGCGTACCAATAAAAGCCCCAGACGGAGCTGGTGCCGGCATAATAGGAGACAGCGGCATGGTTCGCGGCCATGTCGTTATGAAGCATATCGCGCTGCATCATGTGACGTGCCATGTGGGGTCTCCTTTCCGCCGGTGGTCGGCTGTTTTTTATGTTGGCGTTATCTTAACGCCGCGGGGTACAGAAGTCAACCGTTAGATAGACCATACTTTCGCAATTAAAAGCGCTAAATTTTTGTGAGAACTGACAGCCGCCGACATGGCGGAACCGGATGGCGGCGGGAATATGCAAAATTCCCACCGGAACGGTATGGTTTTTGTGAAAGGTGACAATGGACTTTGCGCGGGACGGGACAGTATAATGTTATGTAAGATTTCCGGAGAAGGAGAAAACGCATGGACAGCACGCTGCTCACCATAAACTGCGCCTGTTGTACGTCCGCCTGCTGCGCGGGCGTGTGTTGTCGTGCCCATGGGCGCTGTGCGTTTTCTGCTGAAAAGGCCCTGTAAGTGGGCCGTGATACCTGTACACACAGGCGGCGGAGGATGCGGGCGCATCCTTCGCCGTTTTATTTTGAGAGGAGACAAGGACTATGACTTCCAACGCGGAGATCGCCAAGGCGATGGCGGAAAATATGACACACGCGGCGGTGCCGTTGTACGGCAAAAAGCTGCGGCTGCCGGACAGGGGTGCCATCATCGGCATCATCAAGGAGTTTCGGCGGCTGCTGTTCCCGGCATATTTCGGTGACGCGCAGCTGATGGCGCTACCGCCGGAGAACTACGCCGCACTGCTGCTGGAGCGTATCGAGACGGCGCTGACGGCACAGGTGGCGCTGGCGCTGCCGGAGGACCAGGCCTTTGCCGCGGCGGCGCTGACCCATGAGATACTGGAGCAGCTGCCCCGCATACAGCAGACACTGATGACGGACATTGAGGCCACGTTTGACGGCGATCCGGCAGCGGCGGACAAGGAGGAGATCATTTTCGCCTATCCGGGGCTGTTCGCCATCTTCGTATACCGCATTGCCCACGAGCTGTACCTGCGGCAGGTTCCCATGATCCCCCGGATGATGACGGAGTACGCCCACAGCCGGACGGGTATCGACATCCACCCCGGCGCGCAGATCGGGCCGTGGTTCTTCATCGACCACGGCACAGGCATCGTTATCGGCGAGACGACGGTGATCGGCAGCCATGTGAAGCTGTATCAGGGTGTGACGCTGGGCGCACTGTCCCCCCGGGCGGGCCATGCCAGCCTGCCGGGAAAGCGGCACCCCACAGTGTGCGACTATGTGACTATCTACTCCGGCGCCTCCATTCTGGGCGGCGAGACGGTGATTGGCGAGCACTCGGTGGTGGGCGGCAACGCGTTCCTCACCGGGTCGGTGGCGGACAACACGCGGGTGGTCATCACGGCGCCGGAGACGGTATTCAAAAACGCGGAGTGACCGCGCAGGAGGGAAAAGGACGGCTGCAAGGCCGTCCTTTTATGCTGCCGCAGCGCAGGCACCCGGCTATTTGCATAGTTTTTGGCGCGGAATTTCAGCGTATCGACGAGTATCGCGGGGAAAAACGCCGCTTGTCAGGGATGGGCGCCATGTATTATAATATTTGATAGAATACAGTGCAAGGAGACGCAGCTATGGGGCGCATCAGCAAGGAAAACTACTATCTGGATATTGCGGAGACGGTGCTGGAACGGGCGACCTGTCTGCGCCGGGTGTACGGTGCCATCATCGTGAAAAACGACGAGATCATCTCCACGGGCTACAACGGCGCGCCGCGGGGACGGAAGAACTGCGTGGACATGGGGTTCTGCACACGAGAGGCCATGCAGGTGCCCCGGGGGCAGCGGTATGAGCTGTGCCGCAGCGTGCACGCCGAGGCCAATGCCATCATCTCCGCCAGCCGCCGGGACATGGTGGGCAGCACGCTGTATCTGGTGGGCAGGGACGGCCGGACCGGGGCGCTGCTGGGCGACGCCACCAGCTGCGCCATGTGCCGCAGGCAGGTGATCAACGCGGGTATCAGCAAGGTGGTCATACGGAAGACGGAGACGGAATTTGAGGTCGTGGACGTGCAGGACTGGGTGCAGCAGGAGGATGACGTGCCCGCACTGTAAAGAAGGGCTATCCGGCCGAAGGGCCGATAGAATACAACAACTGAACAAAGGAGAATGTGTGATGCTGAACGACTCTAAGATCGCCGCCTACACGGCGATACTGCAGGAGGAGCTCCTGCTGGCCACAGGGTGTACAGAGCCCA
>ERZ857745.2496-NODE-2496-length-19658-cov-4.632250_pt1 | contig 19658 bp, 19 predicted proteins | sample MGYA00519699_ERZ857745 | MGnify/ENA primary metagenome ERZ857745 (study PRJEB31778, sample SAMEA3449357) | human gut metagenome | biome: human gut; feature: human-associated habitat; material: faeces | place: United Kingdom | collected 2010/2012 ...
CTGGTAAGGGACATAAGGGACAGAAAGCTCGTTCCGGCGCTCCGAGACCAGGATTTGAAGGCGGTCAGATGCCGTTATATAGACGTCTCCCGAAGAGAGGCTTCACAAACAGAAATTCTAAGACCATCGTTGGTATCAACGTAAGCGCTCTTGAGAGATTCGAGAATGACACAGTTGTTACAGTTGAAACATTAATCGAAGCAGGCATCGTAAAGAACCCGCGTGACGGCGTTAAGATCCTCGGCAATGGCGAGCTGACCAAAAAGCTGAACGTAAAGGTTGATGCGGTAAGTGAAGGCGCGAAAGCTAAGATCGAGGCCGTTGGCGGAACCTGCGAGGTGATCTAATATGTTAAAAACGCTCCAGAATGCATTTAAGATAAAAGAGGTCAGAGAAAAACTCCTCTATACGTTCTTTATGCTGGTTGTGACCCGTATCGGATCGCAGCTGCCGATTCCCGGAGTTAATACAACATTTTTCCAGGAACTGTTTACAAGACAGTCCAATGATGCGTTTGGTTTCTTCAATACGATTACCGGCGGTTCGTTCACGAACATGTCGGTATTCGCATTGAGTATTACCCCGTACATCACTTCTTCCATTATCATGCAGCTTCTGACGATCGCAATTCCGAAACTGGAAGAAATGCAGAAGGATGGAGAAGATGGAAGAAAGAAAATCGCAACGATCACACGTTATGTGACAGTTGGTCTTTCTTTGATCGAAGCAGCAGCTATGGCGATCGGATTTGGTAACAGCGGACTTCTGCAGAAGGATTCTGTTGTGCTGGATTATATCGTGGTTATCGTAGCGTTGACAGCAGGTAGTGCATTTGTCATGTGGATCGGTGAGCAGATCACAGAGCATGGTGTCGGTAACGGTATTTCAATCGTACTGACGATCAACATTGTATCCCGTATGCCATCCGATCTTGCTACATTGTATGAGCAGTTCGTAAAGAGTGCATCTACTATTACATTGTCGGTGATCTCAGCAGTTGTTATCATGGCAATTATCGTAGGAATGGTTGTCCTTGTTATCATTTTAAATGATGGCGTCAGAAAAATCCCGGTTCAGTATGCAAAGAAGATCCAGGGTCATAAAACCTATGGCGGACAGTCAACAAGCATTCCACTGAAGATTAACACAGCAGGTGTTATTCCGATCATCTTTGCATCATCACTGATGCAGTTCCCGATCGTGATCTGTCAGTTGGCAGGTTATCAGGGAACAGGCTTCTGGGGAGAGGTATTAAAGGTATTAAATCAGGGTAACTGGTGTAATCCTCAGATGCCGAAATATAGCTGGGGACTGGCAGTATACATCATTTTGACAGTATTTTTTGCTTATTTCTATACATCAATTACATTTAATCCGTTAGAGATTGCAAATAACATGAAGAAAAATGGTGGATTTATCCCGGGTATCCGTCCAGGAAAACCGACTGTTGAGTATTTGACAAAGATTCTGAATTACATTATCTTTGTTGGCGCATGTGGTCTTGTATTGATTCAGCTTGTACCGATCATTTTTAATGGATGGTTAGGAGCAAGCGTGTCCTTTGGTGGTACATCACTGATTATCATTGTCAGTGTAATCTTAGAGACACTTAAGCAGATCGAGTCACAGATGCTTGTACGAAATTACAAAGGTTTTTTGAATAAATAAGCAGGATAACTCGCGGAAGATTCTTTCGCGGGTTATTATGCTATAAAGGAGAGTAATTATGAAGATTATTATGTTAGGTGCGCCAGGAGCTGGAAAAGGCACACAGGCTAAGAAAATTGCAGCTAAGTACGAAATCCCACACATTTCTACTGGAGATATCTTCAGAGCTAATATCAAAGAGGGAACAGAGCTTGGTAAAAAAGCAAAAACATATATGGATCAGGGACTTCTTGTACCGGATGAACTGGTAGTTGATCTCGTAGTTGACCGTGTGAATCAGGAAGACTGCAAGAATGGATATGTTCTGGATGGATTTCCGAGAACCATTCCTCAGGCAGAAGCACTTGATAAAGCACTGGCAGAGCTTGGACAGAAGATGGATTATGCAATTGATGTAGATGTACCGGATGAGAATATCATTCACCGTATGGGTGGACGTCGTGCCTGTGTTGGCTGTGGAGCTACATACCATCTGGAATATGCTCCTACAAAAGTTGAAGGAATCTGTGATGTATGTGGTAAAGAACTCATTCTTCGTGATGATGATAAACCGGAGACAGTAAAGAAACGTCTTGATGTATATCACGAGCAGACACAGCCACTGATTGATTACTACACAAATGCAGGAATCTTAAAGACAGTTGACGGAACAGTTGACATTGATGTTGTGTTCCAGAACATTGTGGAGATTTTAGGAGCGTAACAGCATGCCGGTCACGATAAAATCAGCAAGAGAAATTGAACTAATGGCAGAAGCCGGAAGAATTCTTGAGATTGTACATAATGAACTACGTGACGCGCTCCATGCGGGGATGAGTACGCTGGATATCGACAGATTAGGAGAAGAGATTATACGCAGTTATGATTGTATTCCTTCCTTCCTGAATTATAACGGATATCCGGCATCCATCTGCGTATCTCTGAATCAGGAAGTTGTTCATGGAATACCGGACAAACACCGACTGATTCAGGACGGAGATATTGTAAGTCTGGATGCAGGAGTCATCTACAAGGGGTATCATTCAGATGCGGCCAGAACTTATGGAGTAGGTGAAATCAGTAAAGAAGCAAAAAATCTGATGCAGATAACAAAAGAATGTTTCTTTGAAGGTATAAAATATGCCAGAGAAGGTAATCATTTATTTGATATATCCGGTGCAATCGGAGATTATGCCAAAGAACATGGATATGGTGTGGTTCGTGATCTGTGTGGACACGGAATAGGAACACATCTGCATGAGGCACCTGAAATTCCGAATTTCAGGATGAACCGGAAGGGAATGCTTCTGAAAGCAGGTATGACATTAGCGATTGAACCAATGATCACGGCAGGTGGTCATGAAGTTGACTGGCTGGATGATGACTGGACAGTTGTCACCAGAGATGGTTCACTAGCAGCACATTATGAAAATACAGTGCTGATCACAGAGGGAGAACCAAAACTTCTCTCGCTTAGTGAGAAGGTATTATAATAGAAGAAAACGATCTGACAGTCAGATTCGAATTCAATATTATGATTCGAGAGAAACTCAAATATAGGAGAGATCGCTATGGAACAGTTTGAAACAGGAATGATGGCCCGGTCCAAAAGTGGACATGATGCCGGAAAGGTGTATGTAATCACAAAGGTTGAAGAGGCATACGTATATTTAGTGGATGGAAAAGTAAGAACACTGGATAAGCCGAAAAAGAAAAAGAAGAAGCATGTCCAGTTGATCAAAGAAAGCTTTGATATTCAGGGCGCCACAGATGTGGACATAAAAAGATGGATCAAAATTTGGAATAAGGAAGATAATCAGAATTAGGAGGAAGCGTATATGTCAAAAGCTGACGTAATAGAAATTGAAGGAACAGTAGTAGAAAAATTACCAAACGCAATGTTTCAGGTTGAACTTGAGAATGGACATCAGGTTCTGGCACACATCAGCGGAAAACTTAGAATGAACTTTATCAAGATCTTACCAGGAGATAAAGTAACACTTGAGTTATCCCCATATGATCTTTCAAAAGGAAGAATTATCTGGAGAGATAAATAGGAAGAGATTTAAAATAATCTTGAAAAGGATATAGAAATATATCTGAAAATTCGAAAATAGACATTAAAATAAGCTAAAAAAATATTCGAAAAAATACTTGAAAAAATTTAAAAAACTCAAGAAAAAGTATTGACTTTATTTGAGATATAATGCTACAATATATAAGCGCGTTTCTGGGCGCTTATATTTGCGTTATCATATATTTGAAGAACAGTCGGTGATACAGTCTTCAGATATTTTCATGAGTTGCAAAATGATATGATAAAAGAAACCGTGCGAAACAAAAGGCAGAGCAATGGATGAAAGGAGGATCCCCTAATGAAGGTTAGATCATCAGTAAAACCAATTTGCGAAAAATGCAAAGTAATCAAAAGAAAAGGAAGCGTTCGCATTATCTGCGAAAACCCGAAACACAAACAGAGACAGGGTTAATTAATTAGGCGGCTGATAGTCAGGACACGCCAGGCGGTGTGTAGAGACTATTTTAAATATACAAGGAACACCTTTAGCCGGTGATGATTCCTCGTATATTGCTTCTAATGCCGGTCCGTCATTACCGCGCAGCTTCCATAAAAGATGCGGTGACCGGAAAGGGCATGATACCGAACATGCCTGGGACATGGAGATGTGTCCCCTATTAAAGACGATAACAAACAAAGAAAGTGGAGGAACAGTCACATGGCACGTATTGCAGGTGTAGATTTACCAAGAGACAAACGTGTTGAGATCGGATTAACTTATATCTACGGAATCGGTAGAACAAGTGCAACTCGTATCTTAACAGAAGCAGGAGTTAATCCTGATATTCGTTGTAGAGATCTTACAGACGACGATGTAAAGAAAATCAGTGCAGTAATCGACGAGACTCAGACTGTAGAAGGAGATCTTAGAAGAGAGATCGCTCTGAACATCAAGAGATTACAGGAGATCGGATGCTATAGAGGAATCCGTCACAGAAAAGGACTTCCGGTTCGTGGTCAGAAGACTAAGACAAATGCAAGAACAAGAAAAGGTCCTAAGAGAACAGTAGCAAACAAGAAGAAATAATTTCGACAAATAATAAAAAGGAAAGTGTAGGTTAGTTTAAATGGCTAAGAAAGTTACAAAAAAAGTGACAAAAAAACGTGTCAAGAAAAACGTTGAACGCGGACAGGCACATATCCAGTCATCTTTCAATAATACAATCGTTACTTTGACAGATGCACAGGGAAATGCTTTATCATGGGCAAGTGCTGGTGGTCTTGGTTTTAGAGGTTCAAGAAAATCTACTCCATACGCAGCTCAGATGGCAGCTGAAACAGCAGCTAAAGCAGCTCTGCCGCATGGTCTTAAATCAGTAGACGTATTCGTAAAAGGACCAGGTTCAGGAAGAGAAGCAGCAATCCGTGCTCTTCAGGCATGCGGAATTGATGTAACAAGCATCAGAGACGTAACACCGGTACCACACAATGGATGCCGCCCGCCGAAGAGAAGAAGAGTCTAGTCGAATTATTATAGGAGGATACGAACATGGCAGTAAATAGAGTCCCGGTTCTTAAAAGATGCCGTTCCCTTGGAATGGATCCGGTATATCTTGGAATTGATAAAAAGTCTAACAGACAGTTAAAGAGATCCAATAGAAAAATGAGCGAGTATGGTCTTCAGTTGCGTGAAAAGCAGAAAGCTAAATTCATCTATGGTGTATTAGAAAAACCGTTCCTGAACTACTTCAAGAAAGCAGATCAGATGAGCGGAATGACAGGTGAAAACCTGATGGTTCTTCTTGAATCAAGACTGGATAACGTAGTATTCCGTCTTGGATTTGCAAGAACAAGACGTGAAGCAAGACAGATCGTTGATCACAAACAGGTTCTTGTTAACGGAAAACAGGTTAACATCCCTTCTTACCTCATTAAAGCAGGTGATGTGATCGAGATTAAAGAAGGTAAAAAATCTTCACAGAGATACAAAGATATCGTAGAAGTTACAGGTGGACGTCTTGTTCCGGAATGGCTTGAATCAGATATCGAAAACCTGAAAGGAACAGTTAAAGAACTTCCTACTCGTGAAGCAATCGATGTTCCAGTTGACGAAATGATGATCGTCGAGTTATATTCTAAATAGAACGCATTCATATAAAATGCAATACTTAACGAACCTGATTTCTGGGTTCGTTAAGGTTCTGTTAGGAAATATCCTGTTTTTTATCGAAAACAGGACAAAAACTGACACCCTCAACATACAAAAACCCATAAGGAGGGACCAAAATAGTGTTTGATTTTAATAAACCTAATATTGAAATTGCAGAAATTTCAGATGATAAGAAGTATGGCAGATTTGTTGTAGAACCACTTGAAAGAGGATATGGTACAACACTTGGAAACTCTCTGAGAAGAATTATGCTTTCTTCTCTGCCGGGAGCTGCAATCAGCCAGATTAAAATCGACGGAGTATTGCATGAGTTCAGTTCTATTCCGGGCGTAAAGGAAGACGTAACTGAAATTATCATGAACTTAAAAACACTCGCAATTAAGAATTCTTCCGAGACAGATGAGCCGAAAACAGCTTACATCGAATTTGAGGGAGAGGGCGTAGTTACAGCTGCTGATATTCAGGCAGATTCTGATATTGAAATCATGAATCCGGAAACTGTAATCGCTACACTTAACGGCGGTGCAGACAGCAAGCTTTATATGGAACTGACTATCACAAAGGGAAGAGGATATGTAGGTTCTGATAAGAATAAGACAGAAGATATGCCGATTGGTGTGATTCCGATCGACTCTATCTATACACCGGTTGAGCGTGTAAATCTTACAGTTCAGAATACTCGTGTCGGACAGATTACCGATTATGATAAACTCACACTTGATGTTTATACAAATGGTACTCTTGCACCGGATGAAGCAGTCAGCCTTGCTGCAAAAGTATTAAATGAACATCTCAAGCTCTTTATTGATCTTTCTGAAGTTGCTCAGTCAGCAGAAGTTATGATTGAAAAGGAAGACGATGAAAAAGAAAAAGTTCTTGAAATGAGTATTGATGAACTTGAACTTTCTGTTCGTTCATATAACTGTCTGAAGAGAGCAGGAATCAATACTGTAGAAGAACTTACAAACAGAACATCAGAAGATATGATGAAAGTTCGTAACCTTGGACGTAAATCTCTTGAAGAAGTTCTTGCTAAATTAAAAGAACTTGGTCTTGAACTCAGCCAGGGAGACGAATAAGGAGTTCCCGTTTCGCATGTGAATACAGGCAGAAACACTGACACACGATCTGGCTAGTAAGCCCGATGAAAGCATAACCAGATGGCATATCCGCAGTAAGACCGAAGGTGCATGCCGGTATGTCCCGAATAATGGAGGATAAAAAAATGGCAAAGTATAGAAAACTTGGAAGAACAGCAAGTCAGAGAAAAGCATTACTGAGAAATCAGGTAACAATGCTTCTTCAGCACGGAAAAATCAGAACAACAGAAGCTAAAGCTAAAGAAATCCGTAAGATCGCAGAAGGTCTTATCGCTTCAGCTGTAAAAGAAAAAGATAACTTCGAAGAAGTTACAATCAAAGCTAAAGTTGCTAAGAAAGATGCAGAAGGCAAGAGAGTTAAAGAAGTAGTAGATGGTAAGAAAGTTACTGTATACGAAGAAGTTGAAAAGACAATCAAAAAAGACAATCCGTCAAGACTTCATGCAAGACGTCAGATGCTGAAAGTACTTTACCCTGTAACAGAAGTTCCGACTGCTGCAGCTGGAAAGAAGAAAAATACAAAAGAAGTTGATCTGGTAGACAAACTGTTTACAGAGATCGCTCCGAAGTATGCAGACCGCAACGGCGGATATACAAGAATCATCAAAATTGGACAGCGTAAAGGTGACGCTGCAATGGAAGTTATTCTTGAGCTTGTATAATCAAATGAGATCGAAAGCCACAGGCATTTATGTCTGTGGTTTTTTGTGTATATAGTGAGCTGGTCTGCTCGATTTCTGCCTTTCTTTCTGATAAAAGTCAGTGTATAATAGAAAACATCTGAAAAGAATGTCCTTTAACAGACGTGAAGGAGGAACGACATGGGACGTGTAGGGCGATTTATTTTAAAGGTTGCGGCAGTATTGATATTGATTGTATCGGCGGGTACATTTGCACTTTCTTTATTTACAGGAGAGACAAGAAATGGGGATAATCTGCAAAGCGAGTTCGATTATCTGATCACAGTGGGAATTTCACAGAGTGGAGAAGAAAGCTCATGGAAGGATGCAAATACAGCGTCTTTTATGGATACATTTGTTAAATCAAACGGCTATGAAGCGGTGTATGCAGATGCAGGTAGCGATCAGGAAAAACAGATTGAAGATGTGGAAGGATTTATAAAACAGGGTGTGGACTATATCATTCTGAATCCGATTTCTGAAATTGGCTGGGATGATGTGCTGGAAGATGCAAAAAAGGCACATATTCCTGTAATCCTTGTGAATAACGGTGTTGATACGGATGACAGCAGTCTGTATTCGTGCATGCTTGGAAGTGATTACGGAAAACAGATGAAAAAGGCAGGAAAATGGTTGGATGAATATCTGAAAGAAGAGGACGAGAAAAAGGCAGAGAAAGAAAAGGCGGCTTCTGAGGCACCGACTCAGGAAGAATCGGAACAGACGGACAGTGAAGATACGGAAGTAAATACAGACAGTTCAAAAGCGACAGATAGCAGTGCATCCATTTTTGATAAAATTATGAAAAGCAGTTCAACGGCGAAGGATGAGATGGATTCGACAGAGGAGGAGCAGACAGAAGAAGACATTACCATCAAGATCGCCGCGATTCAGGAATCCATCGGCTCGGAGGAGCAGCTGATGAGAGCGCAGGGATATCAGACTATGCTGGAGAGGTATTCGGACTGGGAGATGGTGGCACAACAGACCGGTGACAATTCCAGAGAAGAGGCACAGAAAGTCATGAAACTATTTCTTGAGCAGGAACCGGATTTACGGGTAGTGTTTGCAGAGAGTGACGAGATGGCACTGGGAGCCATCGATGCGATCGGGAAATCAGGAAAGACCTGTGGAGAGGACGGAGATATTATTGTGATTTCATTTGGTGGAAGCAAAGCGGGGATCGAAGCTGTAAAAGAAGGTAAATTGAATGTAACCTTTGAATGCAATCCTGGCCAGGGACCGAAAGCGGCAGAACTGATCCAGAGACTGGAATCGGATATTTCCATTGATAAGGAACAATACGTGGAAGAAACATATTTTGATGGAACTATGGATTTGGATGAAATTATAGAAAACAGAACATATTAAAGGCAGGAAGAAGAATGATAAAAGTATTTTTGGTTGAAGATGAAATTATTATCAGAAATGGGATCAAGAACAGTATTAATTGGGAAATGCATGGATATGACTTTGTCGGAGAGGCAAGTGATGGAGAACTTGCGTTACCGATGATTCTTGAAAAGAAACCAGACATCCTGATCACGGATATTAAGATGCCTTTTATGGATGGACTGGAACTCAGTGAGCAGGTTAAAAAAGTACTTCCGGCTACGAAAATCATGATTCTGAGTGGATATAATGAGTTTGATTATGCAAAGATGGCGATTAAGATCGGTGTAACCGATTACCTTCTGAAGCCAATTTCTTCAGAAAAATTGTTGGATGCAGTTAACAAAGTAGCAGAAGAAATCCGGAAAGAGCAAAGTGAAAAAGAGCAGATGAATCAATATGCCCGTGAAATGCAGGAAAACAAAGAAAGTGAAAAGTTTCAGTTTTTCAATCAGGTGTTTGCAGGAAGTATGCCATTTGGAGAATGTCTGGAGCAGGGAAAGCAGCTGGGAATTGAAATCAGTGCAGAGGGATATTGTGTGATCCTCTTTAAGATCATTATGATCGATCATCCGATGGATTATAGCGAGGATATTGTAAGTGCAACTGAAGATATAGAAAATCTGAGTGAGCAGACAGAAAAGCTCCTGTGGTTCCGGAGAGGTGTAGAAGGATGGGGATTTATTGCACAGGGAGCTGTTGGTGAAGAACTGACTGCGAGAGCTCAGACATTTAGGGAAGATCTGGAAAAAGTTCTGGAAAAATATAAAAATCTGGAATATTTTGGAGGAATTGGAAGTCAGGTGGGGAGGTTCAGTGAGATTAAAAGATCCTACAATGATGCAAACAGAGCCTTTGCAGAGCGTTTTTCAAGAAGTTTGAGACAGTTTGTGAGTTATTCAGAGGTTCATCAAGTGGGGGTTCAAAATGACGTTGAGATGCACAGACTCGGAACCATGGCGGAGAATCGGAAAATGCTGGAGCGTTTCCTGAAGACAGGAACGGAAAATGAAGTAAAAAGCTTTATGGATGCATATTTTGATGCAATTGGTGAGCAGAACCTGCAGTCGATGATGTTGAGACAGTATATTGTAATGGATACTTTTATCAGCGTCCAAAGTCTGGGAGACAGTTTGAACATTGAAAAAGAAGATATTGAAAGAGAGCTTGGCGATGTGCAGGAGGTATCGCAGTATGTGCAGGAACTGGAGGCAACGAGGAAGTACCTGGAAAATATAGTCAGACGAATGATCCGGTTAAGAGAGCAGGCATCGGGCAGACGCTATTCAGAAATTATTGAAAAAGCGAGAGATTATATCGGACAAAATTATATGTCAGAGAATATTTCACTGAACCTGGTGGCTTCGAGCGTCAACATCAGTCCGAGCTATTTCAGCTCTTTGTTTAGTCAGGAGGTTGGCTCAACCTTTGTAGAATATCTGACGGGTGTTCGTATGGAAAAAGCAAAAGAGCTTCTGATGTGTTCGGATAAGAGGACATCGGACATCGGATATGAGGTGGGATACAAAGATTCCCATTATTTCAGCTATATATTCAAAAAGACACAGGGATGTTCGCCGAAGGAATTCCGTTCAAGAGGAAGGGGATAGAATATGAAGGTGAAATATAAGAACTGGTCGATCAATAAGAAACTGCTTTCCATTTCGCTGTCAGCATTTCTGCCAATGGTAATTTTGTCCGCCTATTTGATCGTGTCTTTAAATAATGCGGCATCAGCTTATTCTGAGATTACAAAAAGTATTGCCTATGCCAACCGTTATGTGAAAGACTTTAAAAGTCGGCTGGATTATAGTGTGTATCTTGCTGTGGTAAGTAATAAGCAGCTTAAGGAGGTCGGAGATGGAGTTACGACGGTAAATGGAGTAGTGACGGTGAATCCATACGACTATATTACGGAGATGGAAGAGGCGTGTGATAAGATGACGCAAAATGCGACGGTTCCGCTCACCCAGTCACAGGCGGGACGTATTAAAAATTCACTGTCTTCACTCCGTTTTTGTGTACAGGATCTGGATAAACAGATTAAAGAACGGACTTCTTATGATGAGAGAATGGAATATTTTAACAGTAATGTCAAAGATCTGACGACACTGGTACAGACCGGAATCCAGGACTATGTCTATCTGGAAACTTCCAATTTTGTGACTGTACAGACGGAACTGAACCGGAATAACCGTAATTCGACCATTTTGGCGGTCGGAGTAGCAATTGTTGCGATGAGTATTTCCCTGCTGCTCAGTGGACGAGCAGCAAGAAGTGTGACAAGACCGATCCGCGATCTGTGTGATCTGACAGAGAAGGTTGCCGGCGGTGATTTCTCTGTAAAAACACAGGTCGAAGCGGGGGACGAGATTGCGGTGCTCACGCGGAGCTTTAATGATATGACAGAGGAAATCGGGATTCTGGTAGATGATATCCGGAAAAAACAGGAAAATCTCAGAATTATTGAGAACCGACTTCTGCAGGAACAGATCAATCCACATTTCCTTTACAATACTCTTGATGCCATTGTCTGGCTTGCTGAGGAAAATAAAAGTGCAGAGGTTGTGAAAATGGTAACCTCGCTCTCTGATTTTTTCCGCACAACCTTAAGCAAAGGACATGATTATATTACAGTGAAAGAAGAGCGGACGCATATTGAGAGCTATCTGGAGATCCAGCAGTTCCGCTATCAGGATATCCTGGACTATGAGATCCAGATGGATGAGGAGATCTACGGCTACATTATACCGAAGCTTACACTGCAGCCTCTTGTCGAAAATGCGCTTTATCATGGAATTAAGAATAAGCGGGGGAAAGGTAAAATCCTGATTACCGGTAAAAAGCAGGGAGATAAAATCATTTTCCAGGTCATTGACAATGGAAAAGGTATGACAGAGGAAGAACTGAACAGTCTCCGGAAAAAGATGGCAGGGACGGATACAGGAGATGAAGCGAAGGGCTTTGGTGTATCGAATGTGAATCAGAGAATCAAGTATTATTACGGGGAGGAATACGGAGTGTTCTTTGAAAGCAAGGAAAATGAAGGCACAAATGCGACGATCATCATAGCGGCTAAAAATATTCAACTTCTATCATAAAAAAACTAACTTTTTCACAGAAAAGCAGAAAATATTCTACCAAAAGAGGAAGATTTTCCGTTTTAAAAGTATGAAAATTTTATTATTATAAGTACATCAAGAGGTTAAGAAAACCCAATGAAGGAGGAACATGTAAAATGAAAAAAAGAAAAGTGTTAGCAGTATTGTTATGTGCAGCGATGACAGCAGCTTTAGCAGCTGGATGCGGTGGAAGCAAAGGATCTGACAGCAGCGACAAGAGCAGTGATTCATCAAGCTCATCCGATGATGTGATCACAGTAGGTTTCTCACAGGTAGGTGCAGAATCTGACTGGCGTACAGCAAACTCTCAGTCAATGAAAGACACATTCAGCAAAGAAAACGGATATGACCTGATCTTTGATGATGCTCAGCAGAAACAGGAAAACCAGATCACAGCAATCCGTAACTTCATCCAGCAGGAGGTTGATTACATTCTTCTTGCACCTGTTACAGAGACAGGATGGGATACAGTTCTTCAGGAAGCAAAAGATGCAGACATCCCGGTAATCATCGTTGACCGTATGGTTGATGTATCTGATGACAGCCTTTACACAACATGGATCGGAACCGATGCTCTTTGTGAAGGTCGTAAAGCAGCTGAATGGCTGAACGGATTTGCAGAAGCAAAAGGAATCGCAGCATCTGATATCCATATCGCTGATATCCAGGGAACAATCGGATCTACAGCTCAGATCGGACGTACAAAAGGTCTTGAAGAAGGCGTTGACAAATACGGATGGGATCTTGTAGCTCAGCAGACAGGTGAATTTACACAGGCTAAAGGTCAGGAAGTTATGGAGTCTATGCTGAAACAGTATGACAACATCAACGTAGTATACTGCGAGAACGATAACGAAGCATTCGGAGCAATCGATGCAATCGAAGCAGCAGGTAAGACAGTTGGATCTGATATCGCTAACGGCGAAATCATGGTAATTTCTTTCGATACAACACATGCAGGACTTCAGGATGTTCTTGATGGAAAGATCGAATGCGATGTAGAGTGTAACCCACTTCACGGACCACGTGCTGAAGAACTTATCAAAAAACTTGAAGCTGGCGAAGACGTTGATAAACAGAACTATGTAGATGAAGAAATCTTTGCTCATGATGACACAGTTAAATCTGTAAAAGCTACAAACAGCTTAGACGAAGAAAAAGATTTTGATGTAACACCACTTACACAGGATATTCTTGACAAACGTGCATACTAAAATGCATTAGGAAAGTCGGATATATAATTTGACAGACACATAAGGGTGAATGAATAGAGAGGCGTGGTAGATAATAATCGGAATGTGCCGGATATTTATACTACGCCCTCTTTATTGAAAAAAGGAAAGCAGGTGGAAGAGTATGGAGGGTAATGTTGTACTTACAATGCGGGATATTTCCAAGACATTTCCCGGTGTAAAAGCATTGCAGCATGTTGATTTTACACTTCGCAAGGGCGAAATTCACGCTCTGATGGGTGAGAACGGTGCAGGTAAATCTACACTGATCAAGGTTCTTACCGGTGTACATGAATTTGAAAATGGCGAGATCCGTCTGGATGGAAAAGACGGTCCGATTATTAATAAATCACCTCAGGACGCACAGAACAATGGTATCAGTACTGTATATCAGGAAGTTAACCTTTGTCCGAACCTGACGGTGGCAGAAAATCTGTTTATTGGACGCGAACCAAGAAAAGCAGGATTTATTGACTGGCGTACAATGAACAAACGAGCAACAGAATTGCTTAAGAGTCTTGAAATTGATGCTTCAGCTACCCAGAAGCTAGAAGAGGTTTCTCTGGCAAGACAGCAGATGATCGCAATCGCACGTGCAGTTGATATGAAATGTAAGGTTCTGATCCTTGATGAGCCAACTTCATCTCTGGACGATGATGAGGTTGCAAAGCTGTTCAAACTGATGAACAGACTGAAAGATGAAGGTGTAGGTATTATTTTCGTAACACACTTCCTGGAACAGGTATATGAGGTCTGTGACAGAATCACAGTTTTACGAAATGGGGAACTGGTTGGCGAATACGAAGTCAAAGATCTGCCAAGAGTTATGCTTGTTGCCAAGATGATGGGTAAAGACTTTGATGATCTTGCAGATATCAAGGGAGATCATGCAGAACTCAAAGAATTCATCCCGGTTATCGAGGCAGAAGGACTTGGCCATAAAGGAACGATCAAACCGTTTGATATGACGATCAACAAAGGTGAGGTTGTCGGATTTACAGGACTTCTTGGATCCGGACGTTCGGAACTTGTCCGTGCAATTTATGGAGCTGATAAAGCGGATTCCGGTAAACTGAAAGTTAACGGAAAAGAAGTGAAGATTCATGCTCCGATCGATGCAATGAAGCTTGGTATGGCATATCTTCCGGAAGACAGAAAGAAAGATGGTATCATCGCAGATCTGTCTGTCCGTGAAAATATTATTATCGCACTTCAGGCGAAAAAAGGTATGTTCCATCCAATGAGCAGAAAAGAAATGGATGAAGCAGCAGATAAATATATTAAGATGCTTCAGATTAAGACAGCAAGCCGTGAAACTCCGATCAAGAGTTTGTCAGGTGGTAACCAGCAGAAGGTTATCATTGGTAGATGGCTTCTTACCAATCCGGATTTCCTGATCCTGGATGAACCTACAAGAGGTATTGATATCGGAACCAAGACAGAGATCCAGAAACTGGTACTTGATCTTGCAGATCAGGGAATGTCGGTTGCATTTATTTCTTCAGAAGTAGAAGAAATGCTCCGTACCTGTTCACGTATGGCAGTTATGCGAGACGGTAAGAAGGTTGGAGAAATTTCCGGTGATGAATTATCACAGGAAGGTATCATGAAAGCAATCGCAGGAGGTGAAGAGTAATGAGCACAAATAAATCAACATGGAAAAAGCTTACCTCTATGAGGCTTTTCATGCCACTGGTGTGTCTGCTTGCAATCATTATCGTAGCTACAATTACAATTCCGGGCTTCTTAAGCATGTCTCTTAAGAATGGAGTTCCATACGGATATCCGGTCGATGTGATCAACCGTGCATCCGAGCTGGTTATTTTGTCAGTTGGTATGACACTTGTTACAGCAGCTTCCGGAGGACAGGACATCAGTGTCGGAGCTGTTATGGCAGTCGCAGCAGCTGTATGCTGCCAGATCCTTTCCGGTGGGGAAGTATCTGTAAACTCTCTGTCAGCACCGATTATCGTTGCATTCCTTGCAGCACTGGTTGCTTCAGGAATCTGCGGTGCATTTAACGGATTTCTGGTTGCAAAGCTGAATATTCAGCCGATGGTTGCGACATTGATCCTTTACACAGCAGGACGTGGTATCGCCCAGCTGATCACAGACGGACAGATTACATATATCCGTGTGAAATCTTATCAGGTATTCGGAAGCTATGTCGGAAAATTCCCGATTCCGATGCCAGTTGTAATTGCAATTATCGTAGTTATCATTGCATATGTTATTTTGAAAAAGACAGCTCTTGGACTTTATATCGAGAGCGTTGGTATTAACGGAACCGCATCCAGACTGGTCGGACTTAATTCAACCATGATCAAGTTCCTTACTTACCTGATCTGTGGTGTACTTGCAGGTGTTGCAGGATTTGTGGCTTCCAGCCGTATCTACTCAGCAGATGCCAACAACATTGGTCTGAACCTTGAAATGGATGCCATCCTTGCAGTTGCCCTTGGTGGAAATGCCCTTGGTGGTGGTAAGTTCAGCCTGATGGGATCTGTGATCGGAGCTTATACAATCCAGGCACTTACAACCGTTCTTTACGGATTGAATGTATCAGCCGATCAGCTTCCGGTCTACAAGGCAATCGTTGTTGTAGTCATCGTTGTCCTTCAGAGCCCGGTATTCAAGAAATTTATTGCAGTGCAGAAAGAAAAAAGAACATCAAAGGCTGCAGTGAAAGGAGGAGCTAACTAATGAAAGCAAAAGTATCCGGAACAAAAAAGAAAATTAACGGAACGACATTCCTCCTTATGATTACAATTTTACTGTTTGTTGTAATGTACGCAGCAGGTATGATCGTATTTAACGACAAAGGTTTTGCAAAACCGCAGATGTTCCTGAATCTGTTCATTTCCAATGCAGGTCTTCTGGTTATCGCGATGGGCGAAACGATCGTTATGATCACAGCTGGAATCGATATCTCAGTTGGTTCTGTTACAGCACTTGTATGTATGGTTGCTGCAAACCAGATGGAAAATCACGGCGCAAGCGCTTATACCGCACTTCTTATGGCACTGGTGATCGGACTTCTCTTTGGTCTGGTTCAGGGATTCCTGGTATCTTATCTGGAGATCCAGCCATTCATTGTAACACTGGCAGGTATGTTCTTTGGACGTGGTATGACATCAATCATCAGTACAGATATGATTTCTATCAAAAATGCAACTTTCATGGCATGGGCTAAATACAAAATTTACATGCCGTTTGGTTCTTACAGTAAGAGGGGAAAATTCCTCCCGGCATATATTTATCCGACAGTTATCATTGCAATCATCGTTCTGATCGTAATCATAATCGTTATGAAGTATACAAAATTCGGACGTTCTGTATATGCGATCGGTGGAAATGAACAGAGTGCACTTATGATGGGACTGAATGTTAAGAGAACAAAAATGGCTGCATACCTTCTGGACGGCTTTCTTGCAGGACTCGGCGGATTCCTTTTCTGTATGAACAGCTGTGCCGGATTCGTAGAACAGGCAAAAGGTCTTGAGATGGATGCGATTTCAGCAGCCGTTATCGGGGGTACACTACTTAGTGGTGGTGTCGGAACTCCATTCGGAACCCTGTTCGGTGTACTGATCAAAGGAACGATTTCCAGTCTGATCACTACACAGGGAACACTTTCAAGCTGGTGGGTACGAATCGTACTTTCCGCACTCCTCTGCTTCTTCATCGTTCTGCAGTCTGTATTTGCAAGCCTGAAGAAGAAAAACTAAAGAAAGAACAGTACTTGAAATATTACAGGCGAAAAGAGAAAACGACGGGTATTGACGGAAACTTTTTAATTGCCTATAATAAAAAAGTAGGATTTAAACACCGGATGTTCATATCGTACATCCGGTGTTCTTTTTGTAAGTATTGAGTATAAATGGGAAGGAGGAAGATGAGATATGAAAATAGGGATTGCGAATGACCATTCTGCAGTGGATATGAAAAAGCAGGTGGTAGAGTATCTTGTGGAAAAAGGATATGAAGTTGTCAATTACGGAACTGATTCTTATGAGAGCTGTCCTTATCCGAAATATGGGGAAAAGATTGGAAAAGCAGTTGCAGACGGAGAAGTGGATCTCGGAGTTGCAATCTGTGGAACCGGTCTTGGAATTTCCATGGCAGCCAATAAGGTTCACGGTGTCCGCGCAGCGGTGTGTTCTGAACCATATACGGCAAAGATGGCAAGAGAACATAATAATGCAAATGTGATTGCGTTCGGTGCAAGAGTAATTGGAATCGAGATGGCAAAGATGATCCTTGATACATTTCTTGGTGCAGAGTTCCTTGGGGGACGTCACCAGGATCGTGTAGATATGATTATGGCGATCGAAGAAAATCAATAGCGCGGATGAAAAACAACAAGAGCAGATAAAGGCAATGAAAAAAGCTTTTATCTGCTCTTGTTGTGTATACGGTGAGCTAAGTACAGATTGGCGCCTGCACAAGGTTCTGCATTTGGTGAGGGGAAGAGGTTACAGAAGTACGTGAATCGAAAAAAGCTTGTTATACTTGTTTTGGTGGCATCAAAAAACAATACCATATTATTTGATGTTTTATAAGAAGTGCACAAAAGATACAAAAAGAAGAATACAAGTTAGAGCCTCGATGAAAAACAAATATGTATTCAAGTTGTACACATATAATGAATACAACTTAGCAAAAATATACAAAAGTTGTACGATAATTTGTAACATATTACGGGTTGAAAATCAGGTGTTTCTTAAGGTATATTAGAGGTAAGGAGAGCAGTGGATTTGTATGTAAATCAGGGGGAAAAGAAGAAAAAAGTGAAAGAAATATCAGCAAAATATGAAGGAATTGTAAGATGGATCCGAGAACAGATTGAAGCGGAAGAACTGCAGCCGGGAGAGCGGATAGAGTCGGAATACCAGCTTTGTGACCGGTTTGGGGTAAGCCGTCAGACTGTCAGACATGCGATCGCTGTTCTGGAAAAAGAAGGTATGATCGAGAAACGCCGTGGAAGTGGGACTTATATAAAGGAAAGTGGCATCATCGGGGTCAGACGAAAAAAAACGATGCAGATCGCAGTGATGACAACTTTTGTTCAGGAATATATTTTTTCTGGTATTATTCAGGAAATCGAGAACAAGATGTCACGCGCCGGATATGGAATCCAGATTTCCATCACCAACAATTCTGTAGACAAAGAACGTTTTATATTGAAAAGCATTCTGGATAAGAAAAGAGTGGATGGAATTATAGCGGAACCGACAAAGAGTGGCCTTCCTAATCCAAATCTCAATCTGTACAGGCAGATCATGGAGCAGGGAATCCCGGTGATCTTTATCAACAGCTATTATCCGGAACTGAAAGCGCCGCATGTAAGTCTTGATGATAAGATAGCAGGGAAGATGGCGACGAAATATCTGATCCAGTGCGGACACCGTGAGATCGCAGCGATTTTCAAGGCAGATGACGGGCAGGGACACAGAAGGTATGCCGGTTATATCGAAGCTTTAATGGAAGCAGATATCAGGATCGAAGATAAACGGATTGTCTGGATTGATACCGAAGATGTGCGCAATCGCAATATGCGTGAGGAAAGCAGCTGGATTTTAAGAAGGATTCAGGGATGTACGGCATGTGTATGCTACAACGATGAGGTTGCGAGCAACCTTGCGGCGACATGTCTGGAACAGAAGATCAAAGTGCCGGACAAGATGTCGATCATTGGAATCGATGATTCTGATCTGGCAAATTATTGCGAAGTACCGCTTGCTTCTGTGAAGAATCCGATCCGGGAGCTAGCGAAGAAGGCAGCAGAAGAGATCCTTGATCTTATGCAGGAGAAAGAAGTGCCGGACAGTGTGGAACTGAAACCGGAGATTATCAACCGGAGTTCTGTAAAAATCATTAAATAAAAATATTTATCAAATCAAATATATTTTATGAAAGGAAAGGTAAAGAAAAAATGAGTGATGTAAAAAGTATGATCGAAGCGGGAAAGACTTCCCTTGGAATCGAGTTTGGTTCCACACGAATCAAAGCAGTTCTGGTAGGAGAAGATAATGCACCGATTGCTTCGGGAAGCCATGAATGGGAGAACCGTCTTGACAACGGTGTCTGGACTTACACGTTAGAGGATATCTGGACAGGTCTTCAGGACTGCTACAGAGATCTTGCTGTAGATGTGAAGAAGCAGTATGACGTAGAGCTTACTACTGTCGGAGCACTTGGATTCAGTGCCATGATGCATGGATATATGGTATTTGACAAAGCAGGAGAACAGCTTGTACCGTTCCGTACATGGAGAAATACAATGACAGAGCAGGCA
>ERZ857745.2523-NODE-2523-length-19473-cov-12.452364_pt1 | contig 19473 bp, 19 predicted proteins | sample MGYA00519699_ERZ857745 | MGnify/ENA primary metagenome ERZ857745 (study PRJEB31778, sample SAMEA3449357) | human gut metagenome | biome: human gut; feature: human-associated habitat; material: faeces | place: United Kingdom | collected 2010/2012 ...
CTGAAGATACTGTGGAAGACCGTAGGAGCGGTGCTCAAGAAGGACGGAGCAGTGTAATGGAAAGTGAAAAGTCTGTATGTGGTGGGAGTGCTGGGTACAGGCTTTTTGTGATACAGAGAAAATAAGGATAAGATGGTGTAAAAAGTCAAATGAGAATTGCCATGTTTGGACAAAAACGGCTATCCCGAGAGGGGGGCGTAGAAATTGTTGCAAGAGAATTATGTACTAGAATGGCAAAAAATGGTAATGATGTAACTTGTTATAACAGATCAGGCCATCATATCAGCGGTGCCGAATATGATGAAAGTGAAATAAGGTATGAAGGAATTCGTCAGATATCAGTTCCTACCATTGAAAAAAGGGGATTGGCAGCAGTAAGTTCTTCTTTTTTTGCAGCTATTTATAGTGCGTTTGGAAAATATGATGTGGTGCATATCCACGCAGAGGGACCAGCTTTTTTTTGTTGGATTCCTAAAATATTTGGTAAAAAGGTAATCGTAACAGTCCATGGAATTGATTGGCAAAGGGAAAAATGGAAATCAGGGTTTGGTGCGAAATATATTTGTATAGGTGAAAAAAATGCAGTGAGATACGCAGATGAAATTATAGTGCTAAGTCGAGGGGTGCAAGAATATTTTCGTGATTCATACGGACGGAAGACACATTTTATACCTAATGGAGTTAATAAACCTGAAATAAGAGAAGCAGATTTGATTACAAGAAAATTTGGTCTCGTGAAAGATTCATATATTTTGTTTTTGGGACGACTTGTTCCGGAAAAGGGATTACGTTATTTGATAAAAGCTTTTAAAGAAGTGGAAACAGATAAAAGACTTGTAATAGCAGGTGGATCCAGCGATACAGATTCTTTTTTACAGGAATTGCACGAATTGGCGAATGGAGATGACAGAATTACTTTCACTGGATTTGTGCAAGGACAAGTTTTAGATGAATTGTACAGTAATGCATATATCTATACTCTTCCATCTGATTTGGAAGGAATGCCATTAAGCCTCTTGGAAGCAATGAGTTATGGAAACTGTTGCTTGGTTTCTGATATTCCAGAGTGTGCAGAAGTTGTAGAAGATAAAGCTTTGATTTTCAAAAAGGCAGATATAGCAGAATTACGAAAAAAACTGCAAGATGCCTGTGACTATCCTAAAAAAGTTATGCAAATGAAGAAACAAGCGGTTGGTTTTATATGCGAGAAATATAACTGGGATGATGTAGTAGAAGAGACGATGAAGTTATACAAAAAATGATATAAGACAGTTTTAATATAAATGCTATAATTACAGTTTATTTAAAGCTAATCAGAAATCAGATAATAGGAGAATTAATTATGTCTGAAGAAAAAAAATTAAATGGTACGGTTATCGTTACTTATCGTTGCAATGCGCGGTGTTCCATGTGCAATCGTTATAAGGCACCTTCCAAGCCAGAAGAAGAGATCAGCATTGAGACCATCAAAAAACTGCCGAAGATGTATTTTACGAATATTACTGGAGGAGAGCCGTTCATTCGTACAGATTTGAAGGACATCGTACGTGAACTATACAAGAAATCTGATCGTATTGTTATTTCTACCAACGGTTTCTTTACTGATCGTATCGTTGATTTATGTAAGGAGTTCCCTCAGACCGGTATTCGTATCTCTATTGAAGGATTGGAAGAAACAAATAATGAAATTCGTGGGTTGAAGAATGGTTATCAGAGAGGATATCAGACACTAAAGACATTACGTGAGATGGGGATGAAAGATGTTGGTTTTGGTATGACTGTTCAGGACAAGAATGCTCCTGATTTGGTTCCTCTATACAGAATTTCTAATGAGATGGGTATGGAGTTCGCTACAGCTTCTTTGCATAACAGCTTCTATTTTGTTGAGGCAAAGAATATCATCCATGATCGTCCGATGGTTGCAAAGAACTTCGAGAATTTGGTCAACGAACTGCTCCACAGCAACAGTCCAAAGAAGTGGTTTCGCGCTTACTTTAATCACGGTCTGATCAACTACATTTATGGTCAGAAGCGTCTGCTACCTTGCGATATGAGTTTTGATACCTTCTTTATTGATCCATATGGCGATGTCATGCCTTGTAATGGTACCAAGGATAAGGAAGTTATGGGCAATTTGAACAATCAGAGTTGGGATGAGCTGTGGAACAGCCCGCAGGCAGAGGAAGTCCGTAAGAAGGTTCGCTGCTGCGACCGTGACTGTTGGATGATCGGTTCTGTTTCCCCGGCTATGCATAAGTATATTTGGAAGCCTGCTACCTGGGTTCTGTTACACAAGTTCAAGGCGTTGTTCACCAAGCATCCGTACTCTATGTATGAACTGAAAATCTGCCAGGACTATCGTGATGGTAAGGTTACCAAAGAGGAACTCGACAAGTGCAGCACCTGCGATATGAACTGTGTGATCAACAACGGTTTGAGCAAAGCAAGTATGGAACAGCTGAAGAACAAGACTGGCGAGGAAATCGTCGATGCTGATATTGCACAGCAGATGGGAGATAAGGCGTAAAATGACTGATCACAAACTAAGTAGATTGCAGCAAGAAGAATTTAAAATATTTAAAGAATTTATAAGAATTTGCGACGAGAATAAGTTGTCCTGGTTTATTTGCGGAGGCAGTTTTCTGGGGGCTGTCAGACATAAAGGATTTATTCCATGGGATGATGACATTGATGTGGCAATGCCAAGACCAGACTTTGAAGTATTTCTTGAGTTGGCTCCCAAATATTTACCAGAGGAGTTGTATTTGAGTACATATAATACTGACGCAGAGCATATTACTCTTGTTGCACAAATCTTTAATAGAAACAAGGAGTTCATACTCAATAATGCCGAGAAGAAGGTTCAGACAGGAGCATGGGTAGACATACTTGTCATTGACGGTGCACCTGAGAAAGGGGTGAAACGCAAACTATTTGAAGTGAAATATATGTATTATCGCATGTTGAATCAGTTTGCACATTTTAGTGAGATTGTGAATTTAAACAAGAAGCGTCCATGGTATGAGAATATTGCGATAAGGTTTGCACAAATCACTCTCATTGAAAAATACCTTGATCCGATCAAAATAGGCGATAAGTTTCACCAATTGCTGAAAACTAATTTATATGAAACATCCGCTGATGTGGCAACATTTATGGGAGCTGCAAAGATGAATGAAATTCTTCCAAAAGAAGTATATGGAGTAGGAACAGAATATGATTTTGAAGGAATTAAAGTGAAGGGACCGGATATGTATGACAAGTATTTAAGCCATTTTTATGGGGACTATATGACACCACCATCTGAAAACGAAAGAAATCGTCATAATGTGACTGTGATCTGCTGTGGGGGGGGCAGAAGAGCAATATTTACATTTAGACTAGTATTTTATTTGCGTATTTTTTCCGTAGAGGGGAGGTGCGCATAAATGTCTAAGATGCATAGAAAAGTTACAACAAAGTTTCTGCCAAATGCAAATCTTACAACTGCAATGAAGAACGCAGAGGCAAATGTAAATTTGTCTCAGGTAATCATCCTGACTGACAACGAAATTAAAGCAATACAGAGAGAGCTGTTAAAAATATTTGATGATATCGTTTCTGTTTGTGAGAAAGAAGGAATTCGATATCAGCTTTCCGGTGGTAGCGTATTAGGTGCAATCCGGCATGGCGGATATATCCCATGGGATGATGATATTGACATCAATATGGAAAGAGCAGAAATTGATCGATTTGTCTCCTGTTTCACCAAAAGATTTTGTGAGAAATATTGGATAAAGATTCCAGGGAAAACGCCAGGATATGATCAAAATAAAATACGTATTGAATCCAAACAGATTAGGGCAAGGGGCTTGTTGGAATTAAATGAGCCAGAATGCGGTTTGTGGATCGATGTGTTTGTTATTGAAAATACATTCGATAATAAGTTACTTCGCACTGTACATGGTATTGGCACGATGGCATTCCGATATATTCTGTCTTGTGTAAAATTCGCCAGAAATGAACATGAAATGGAGTTGATCATCAAGCAGGGCAGTGAACTGCAGAGGTACACAAGAAGCAGATGTCGCCTTGGAAGAGTTTTTTCTGTTATTCCGCTTTCTGTCTGGACAAAACTATCTGTGAAGTGGGTGACAATGTGCAAGACTGAAAATACAATATATGTTGTGATTCCCGGAGGGCGACATCAATTTTTTAGGGAACTATATCTTCGATCAAAGCTGTGTAAAACGAGAGATATCCTCTTTGAAAAAAGAAAAGTGAAAATCACAGAAGATTATGACGTATATATGAAGATATTATACGGAAATGATTACATGAAAATTCCGCCTGTTGAACAGAGAGAAAAACATATTATGCTGGAGTTAGACAGAAAGGCATTAATGGCAGAAGAATCTAAGTGAATCTAACTGGAAAGAGGTTAAGCTATGGAAAAACTGACATGTAAGGAGATCCAATCTCATTGTGTTGAGATGTTACGCTATTTTGATGCATATGCAACATCGCAGAATATTACATACTACTTATCGGGCGGTACACTACTTGGTGCAGTCAGACACCAGGGGTTTATTCCGTGGGATGATGATGTGGATCTTATGCTGCCGAGAAAAGATTATGAGAGACTGATTCATGACTTTGACGGTGGGGAACGTTATGAAATTATTTCATGCGAGACAAATGATGAGTATGGGACTCCATTCGCTCGAATATGGGACAAAAGAACAGCGTTGAAGTGGACGAGTAGCAGAGAGGTACCAATTGGCGTTTTTATTGATCTTTTCCCGATTGATGGATTTCCCGAAAATGAAATTGTATCAAAATTGTATATGAATTATCTTAAACTTTGCAGAACAAAAGTAAATTCCGCTATACGTACCACATTCCAGAAAGGAGAAAGATTCAAAATCATAAAAAAGGGTTTGAAATATGTGTGGAGAAAAAGCGCAAATTATTACGCCAGAAGACAAAATGCAATTGTGAAAAAATACACATATGAGAATAGCAAATATGTCGGAGTCACTACAACTACAGTACATATTTACCGAGAGAGAAATCTGAAAACAGATGTTTTTTCAGGGACATTATATTTGCCTTTTGAACAGCTACAACTTCCTGTACCATCCGGTTATGATAGATATCTCCAGCATTTATATGGGGACTATATGAAACTTCCACCGGTAGACCAACGATGGTCTGAACATAATTTTGTGATTTATAAAATCCCAGAGGGGGATACAATGCTATAAGCAACTTCTCGAAAAAGAATCTTATTATGTACCTCTCACTGAACGGAGGTGTGCGTGATGAACAATTCTTTGATTTTGACATAGATTACAAAAGAGGATTGTGGAAAAGAGATGTCTCAGGAGGAATCAAGACAGATACAGCTGGACATGATGAATGCGCTGGCTTCATTCTGTGGCAGTAACGATCTCCGATACTATCTGGCTAGAGGGACTCTTTTAGGAGCAATCCGACATAAAGGATGTGTCTTTTGAAGGAAAATGCCACCGATAGAGGAACAAAAATCGCACCATGTATTCCGTATGTACTGGTGGAAATGATCATGCAGGTAATAGTAGATATTATTCAAACACAAAGAAGGAGTTAACAGTTATGGTAGTAGCGTTATTGACAGCTGCTGGGATAGGCAGTCGTATGGGACAAGACATTCCAAAACAGTTTATGCATGTGGAGAATAAGCCAATTATTATTCATACTATGGAAGCGTTTCAGAATCATCCGAGCGTCGATGCAATGGTCGTCGTCACGCTTCCAGCCTGGATTGATGTGTTAAAAGCATATGCAGCACAGTTTAATATTACGAAGCTGCGCTGGGTAGTGGCTGGCGGAACTACTGGGCAGGAGTCTATTTATAATGGATTAATGGCGGTGAAAGCTGAATGTACAGATGATACAATCATTATGGTGCATGATGGTAACCGTTGTTTGGTTTCTAGTGAAATAATTTCAAACAGCCTTGCAACCTTCAAGACACATGGTAGTGCCGTCGCTGCAATTCCTTGTGTAGAGGCAGTTTTCAGAAGTCAGGATAATGGAGAATCTTCAACCATTTCTATACCTAGAGAGCAACTGTTTCGAACACAGACCCCTCACACTTATACATTAGGGAAATTGCTTTGGGCGCACGAGGAAGCTAAAAACAAGGGGATTATCGGAACCGCAGCTTCCTGCGCACTAATGCAGCAACTGGGAGAAACGGTATACTTTTCAAAAGGATCGGAGGAAAACCTAAAAATCACCACGGTCGATGATATGATGATTTTCAAGGCACTGTTACATACAAAAAAGGATAGTTGGTTAAAATGATACAGTATTCGAGCGATTATTGGAAAGATGTGAATAGAGTTACAGAATTGATTCCAAATGTTAAACAACTATTTAGTAAGCGGATTATGATTACCGGTGGTACTGGCATGATTTGCTCAGCGGTAGCGGAAATTCTTTTCTGTTTGAATCATGAAAGAAATGCGAATATAGATATACTCCTAGCTGGAAGAAGCAGAAATAGAATGATGGAGAGATTTTATTGCTTTTCCGAAGGAAGAGACTACAGTTTTGTTGAATACGATGCAACGAAAAATCAAGAATTGAGCCAATGTACAGATTATATTATTCATGGAGCGAGCAATGCAAATCCGTTAATCTATACGGCACAGCCAGTGGAAACCATGCTCGCAAATTTTCTGGGATTAAATAATCTCTTGGAAATGGGCGTAAAGACAGGAAGCAAGCGGCTGCTCTATGTGTCTTCCAGCGAAGTGTACGGAAACAAGACAGGAAACCAACCATATAAGGAAAAAGATTATGGATATGTAGATATCTTGAATCAGAGGGCATGCTATCCGAGTGCGAAAAGAGCAGCAGAAACGCTTTGCACTGCATATGGTCAGGAATATGGATTAGACACAGTTATTGTGCGCCCTGGGCATATTTATGGTCCAACTATAACGGAGACGGATAGCAGGGCTTCAGCCCAGTTTACGCAGAATGCAATCGAGGGTGAGGATATTGTGATGAAAAGTGCGGGGATGCAGATGCGATCTTATTGCTATGTACTTGACTGTGCTTCAGCAATTCTGACGGTGCTGTTAAACGGAAAGTCTGGGGATGCTTATAATATATCTAATAAGGCTTCTGTCTGTACAATCAGTGATATTGCATTAGCATTGGCGCATGCAGGTGGTCAGAAAGTTGTATATGAAAATGCCACTGATGAGGAAAAAAAGGGATATAACCTTATGAGCAACTCTTCATTAGACGCAGCTAAATTGGAAAAATTAGGCTGGAGAGCTTGTTTTGATTTGGAAGAGGGTGCAGAAGCAACCGTAAAATATATGAAAAAGCTGAGAGGATGATCGAAACAAATGAGCAAAGTATTAACAGTTTCTATTGCTGCCTACAATATGGAATCTTATATTCGTCAGACACTGAATTCTCTTATTGTTCCGGAGATTTTGGAAAAAATAGAGGTTTTGGTGGTAGATGACGGAGGTACTGACGGAACCCTAGCAATTGCAAAAGAGTATGAAACAAAATATCCTATTACTTTTCATGCAATTCATAAAGAAAATGGAGGGTATGGGTCCGTCATTAATAAGAGCATTGAACTTGCGACGGGTAAATATTTTAAACAGCTCGATGGGGATGATTGGTTCGAAACTGAAACATTGTTGGCATATGTTAAACTGTTGGAGCAAAGCGATGCCGATATTGTTTTGACACAAACCATAGAATATCATGAAGATTCCAGTACTTCACAGATTAAGGATGTATGTGCTCAGGAAGAAGAAGGAAGACATCTATTTACAGATGCATCATTTGATCATTTTATCAGTATGCATTCCGCAACAATAAAGACAGACATTTTGAAAAACATGAAGCGGAGAATTACAGAACATTGTTTTTACACGGATATTGAACTTGTATATTGCCCTTTAAGTATGTTTAACTCTTATTATGTTTGGCATAAGCCGGTTTACATATATCGACTGGGTCGAGAAGGTCAAAGCATGAGTGTTTCAGGAATCAGGAAGTATTATAAGGACCATGAAAGGGTTTTTTGGAAACTTGTTACAATATATAAGGAAATTCCAAATTATGAAATCGCAAAAAAAGATCTTATGCTAATGCGTATATGTAAGGAAATTGCAGCTCATTTTAAATATTGCTGCATGATGGAATCAAAAAGTATGGGTTATGACGAATTGACTACATTTGGATATAAATTAAAGAGAGACTTTCCGGAAGCTTTGCAAGCTGCAAAAAAATACAGCAAATTCGTCAGGTTAATGTTAATGACAAATTATAAGATTTACCCAATACTTGCTTATCGTGAAATGCATCGGGGGCAAAAATAGCCACTGAAACGTTAGAATGTGATCGCCCCTTAAGGAATGTCCAATCAATTTGGAAACTTAAACTTGCGAATGCAGCACTTCTGTTGGGAGGTGCCGCATGAATAAAATATATTACATAGACTTGGATAGGGAGAAGCGAAACACGGCAGGGGCTAAGGCACCGGACGATATTGCTGAATTATGCCGAAGAGGCGGATATCACAGAATTTCAATGCCACTTTATCCAAGAGACAAATCTAAACTCATACAGAAAATATGGTTGCTTACTGTTTGTACATGCAATTGGTGGAGAATCATGCACTGTGTGGAAGAGGATAGCATCATCATATATCAGCACCCACAGTATGGAGTGCGTATCGCCGAAAAAATGATTCCAATGGTACAGAGGAAAAGGAATTGTAAATTCGTAACTGTCGTACATGACTTGGAATCACTACGGGGTGGCATTGAAGGTGTTATCAAAAATAATAGCAGAACGAATAAGTTGGCAGATTCTATTTTATTACGGCACATGGATTGTTTGATTTGTCATAACGAGAAGATGAAAGACTACCTGGTTAAAATGGGATACGCACAGGAGAAAATAGTCTGTTTGGAACTGTTTGATTATTTGAACAACGTACAAAGAGTACAGCGAGTAAAAGATCAGATTCCATCTATAGCGATAGCGGGAAATCTTGCAGCAGGAAAATGCAAATATATCTATGATATCTGTAAGAATGGACAAAACAGAAATCTGACCATCCATCTGTATGGGAATAATTATGATAGTAAGACATCCACTAAGAATATGATATGGCATGGATCGTTTTCACCAGAAGAACTTCCAGCACACTTGACGGGAGATTTTGGACTGGTCTGGGATGGGACGTCTATCAAAACTTGCGCGGGAAATACTGGAAGGTATCTGCTGTATAATAATCCTCATAAGACATCCTTGTATCTTGCAGCGGATATGCCTGTAATTGTGTGGAAAGATGCTGCGATTGCTGATTTTATTTTGAAAAATGAGGTTGGAATAGTGGTGGAATCTTTGGATTCTCTTGAAGGAAGAATAAAAGATGTGAGTCATGAGGAATATCGAAAATTATGCGAAAATGCGTGCAGAATTGGCGAACTGGTACGTGAAGGGTATTATTTTGAGAAAGCCTTGACAGAAGCATTGGAGACTCTTACAAGTAAAAAGTGAAAGCCCTAAAATAGTGTATGTTATCCATAGATGGGATTGGAAAATGACTGGAGAAAGTATAGATGACTATAGAAATGAAAAGAATGAGTTATGTAGCAAATGCAATCCAGACAGATTTGCCGGAATCATCGAGAGGAGGTGGCGCTCGATGATTCGGATAAAACTGCCCAGGGTCAGGGCAATAGATAGTGAACAGTTGATTATTTTTGCATATTGTTTATTGGTAGTAATCAGTATTCTGAATACAACGCAGTTTGGGGATATTATGGGTTATCACTTGATTGTTCGAGGAATCAAATATCTGTGTATGGCACTAGTGTTTTTTGCCTTTTGGATGAGGAAGAACATTTCCCCTAAAACGTTTTTGATGGCTGTCATTCTGACTGCAGTTGGAGTTGGAGTTGCACTGACAAGTGACAGACTATCCGAAGTTGTATTGGTAATTGTGTTTTTTGTTGCTGGCTACAATATCAAATCAGCCAAGATTCTGCAACGATATTTGACCGTAGCAGTTGGTACAGTCCTGTTTACATTAATACTATATGCGTTGGGAATCTATAAGTATGATGTAATGAACTCTGCGGGCAGGGTGCGGCGGTATCTTGGCTTCACGTATACAACATATCTTGCCAATTACTTTTTTCATTTTTTATTGGTTTATTTTGTGATTCGTAAACGGCAGATTACTGTCTTGGAAACGGCTGTAATCCTGTGGATGAATTGGGAAATTCGTCAGTTGACGGATACGAAGGCGGTATATTACGAGGTCATATTGCTGCTGGTGCTGCTATGGGGGTACCAGTTGGTTCCAAGGATATATCAAAGTTGGGTATTTAAGATAGGTACACTTAGTGCCATGCCCATTTTGGCGGCGCTCATTATCTATCTGTCGTATGTCTATACGCCAGCGAACATTTTCCTGTTTTCCTTAAATAGACTCCTAACGACAAGGTTGTCACTTGGAAGACAGGCGATATCTACTTATGGCTTTACGCTGTTTGGCAGTGAGACAGCATGGGTGACCGGACGCTATGGAATTGAACGCACAGAAGCGTACTTTTATGTAGATTCCTCTTACCTAAACATTGCATTGAGCTTCGGACTAGTAACACTGTTGCTCGTGATGATTGGTTTTTATTTCCTTGAAAAGAAAGCTTTGGAAGAACAGAAATATATACTTTGCATTGTATTGATTATGCTTGCGGTACACAGCTTCAGCGATCCTCAGCTGTTTGATTTGAAATATGATCCTTTCCTAATCTTGATAGGAACCGCGATTCTGAAAAAAGCTCCGCTGCCATTAAAAAATCCTGTGGGGGGCAGAAGCTTCGCTGACTGATCCTGTCTGGTATCAGCCGGATTTTGTGATTCAGAGTAAAGGAGGTTGGAAGGGAGTGATCAATCTGGTCATCAAACAACGAATCATCTTTATCTGATTGATATGGAAGGCGATTCTTACAGGCTACGTGAAACTCTACGGAACAACGGAACTGACTTCGAGACAGTAGTAAAATAGCAACTGCACCTGTGGCAGTAATGCTGCAGGTGCCAAACTTGGTCTAAAGTGACCTGGTTTTCAATGAGCGGTTGACCGAATTTTCGGTTAACAAATACAGCAATGAAGAAAACAAAAATTGAATCAAGATGTATGGTTTATTTTTGACTATCTACCACATATGATATAAGTGCGTTAATGCCTTATGTGTTTGAACCATTCATGAATATTGGGTGGTAAGGATTGAGTAATGAAAAAACAAAAATCACTAAAACTTAATTTTATTATGAACGCCATCTTAGCGATGTCGTCATTCATTTTTCCGCTGATAACTTTTCCATATGTTTCCAGAATTTTGTTGCCGGAAGGAACAGGAAAGGTATCTTTTGCAACATCATTGATTTCTTATTTTGCAATGCTTGCACAGTTAGGAATCCCTACCTATGGTATTCGTACGTGTGCAAAAGTGCGTGACAATAAGGAAGAATTAACCCGGACAGCACAGGAACTTGTTATTATCAATTTGGTAATGAGTATCGTTTCCTATGCAGTTTTTGTAATCGCTTTGATTTTTGTGCCTCGTCTGAGAGCAGAAAGAACCTTGTATGCGATTGTGAGCCTAACAATCATTTTTAACGTCATGGGTATGGAGTGGTTGTATAAGGCTTTGGAACAGTATACATACATAACGATTCGATCCATCGTATTCAAATTTATTGCGCTTGTGGCGATGTTTGCTTTTGTTCATCAGAAAGCAGATTACGTTGTTTATGGTGCAATCACTTTGATTGCTGCGTCGGGTTCCAGTGTATTTAACCTTATCAATACACATAAGTTCATTGGGATGCGTCCCGTAGGAAAGTATCACTTTAAGCGGCACTTTAAGCCAATCGTTGTTTTCTTTGCGATGTCGTGCGCGACAACAGTTTATACGCATTTGGATACAGTTATGCTTGGTTTTATGAAAACAGATGCCGATGTTGGCTATTATAATGCTGCGGTAAAAATCAAAACGATTCTTGTCAGCATTGTTACATCGCTTGGTGTGGTTCTTCTTCCGAGAGCATCCTATTATATCGAACATAAGATGGTTGACGAATTCTATCGCATTGCGCATAAGGCAATCAACTTTGTGTTCTTGATTGCACTTCCGATGATGCTGTACTTTATGATTTTTGCAAAAGAAGGCATTTTATTCTTGTCAGGAGACGCATATGAAAATGCAGTCTTGCCGATGCAGATTATTATGCCAACCATTATCTTTATTGGATTGACTAATGTTATGGGAATCCAAATATTGGTGCCATTGGGAAGGGAAAAAATAGTTCTTTATTCTGAAATTGCGGGTGCAGTAGCTGATTTGATTGCTAATTTTATTTTGATACCGCGTTTCGCTTCGGTAGGTGCGGCAATAGGAACTTTAATTGCTGAAATTGTGGTATGGATTGTTCAACTCTGCGCCTTGAAGAATGAAATTGCGCCTGCTTACAGCAGGATACAGTATCCACAAATGGTAGTTGCATTGGCTATCGGATGTGCGGCTTCTGTCTGGGTGAAAATATTGGGATGGAATGCTTTCTTTACGTTGCTGCTGTCTGCAATTCTTTTCTTCGGAAGTTATGGATTGGTTCTTATTCTTACGCATGAGCCATTGGTGATAGAGATTGTGAATCAAATATTTGGTAAAGTAAAAAAGTTTATTAGTTTATAAGAAAATTAATAGCATTTGACAGCAAACGGTGAGGAAAGGACAATTATGATAGATAGATAGACGGCGGTACGATCTTGACATTTTAAGGATCGTATTAACAGTTTTGGTAGTTATAGGCCATAGAGACTTTGCATTTGAAACGTCTCTATTTGTGCTTTTGTATGTAGTTGGCTTCAGTGTCCTTACTGTACTAGATAAATGTGAAAAAGAATTCTTGTAAAACAAAGGAGAAAAGTGGCGTGTTGGGATTGAGATTGCAGAATATGAGTGAGATAATTTTGACAGACAGACAGACAGACAGACAGACAGACAGACAGACAGACGGGACTGTAGTATTGACCTCATTAGAGTAATTGCATGTGTGGCTGTTGTTGGATTGCACACTTTTCCAAAAGATTTATCTTTAGTTACTGCATCATTGTATTATTTGTGTGGGTTTGCGGTTCCTTTTTTTTTCATGTCAAGCGGATACTTTTTATTAAATCGTGGCGAATTAAACTATAAATATGCTGGTCATAAATGTGTTAGAATCATCAAAATAGTGTTTTTTTGGAATTGTATATTATATGTCATAAAACTTGGGAAAGCATTGGCTCTTGATAAAATATTTTCAATAAAGCTCTTGGCATTTGTGAAAGAATTTTTAAAGTCTTTTGTGCAAAAGGGAGCAATGTGGCAATTCTGGTATCTTGGAGCATTATTGATTATTTACTTGCTTCTTCCATTTCTATCAAAATTAAATCAACACTCCAAAAGAGTAGTATTATTGATTTGTGGAATTATATCGATTGCAATTCAAATTGCATCTTTTCAGTGCGGAAAGCCAATGCAAAAGTATGTGACACAGACGTTTCGTATATGGACATGGCTGTTTTATTTTCTGCTAGGTGCAGAAATGAAGACATTAAAAGTTTGGATTTCCAATCACATAAGTGTAGTATTTCATCTTCTATTATGTATGGAGATTACAATATTAATTATTGTATTTGAGAACTATGTTGGATGTAAGAGAATCTTGGAGATGTCGGGAACCTTACATGCAGAGTATTTTTATGACAGCCTCTATGAGATGCTTTGGATAGGGTTAATATTTTCTTTTCTACTAAGAATTAATTTTTCTGAAACAGTTTCTAAATACATAACAGGATTGGCTTCATTAACAATGGGTATATATATTGTTCATCCAATGATTCGCAAGATAACGGTGATAATAATAGGAAACACCTCGATTTTCAGAAGTATAGCATATTGGCTTGTAACAACGCTTTGCGCAGCGATTATTACTTGGATTATAAAGAGATTACCGTTTGGAAAGTATTTAGTAAGAATTTAAATGGAAGTGTTTATAGAGTAAAGTTTTTGTCAGTTGAATAAAAGAAAAAAAGAGAGTACCAACATCTCTGTTATAATGGATTTGACGAGAAACTAAAATACAGACGATGGAGGTATGTCTGCGATGGATGTTTGGTATTTTTATTATACATGAAATAGAGGAATTAGGAAGGGGAAACAAATGAGAAGGGGTAAATTTAAAGTTAGATCAAGAAATAGTATGGGAATACTTGTACTGATTGTATTTTTAGCGCTTATTCCTATTATTATTTGTCTGACAGAACTGAGAGAACAACATTTTATTTTTCAGATGATATGCGAGTCAATAAAGGAAAAACCAACAGGGGCAGGGGATGTATTAGGAATATCCATATTGGACACTATACTGTCAACAATTTCAATTGCAGTCAGTGTGTGGATTGGGTTGAATATTTATAATGTATACAAGAAAGAAGATATAGAAAAACTATTGGAACAAGTAGAAAAATCTACAGAGAAGATGGTATATGAAGGCGAGAAACGTAAGTTTTTATGGTCTCTGGAAAAGGGCGAATACATGTATGAAATTTGCCGTTACATGTGTGATCAGTTTGAAACCTTGGAGTATGTCCCAATGGATATAATGAAAGAGCTGACTTTTTTCGAGAAAAGAATCTATTGGATATATAATGCATATGAAAACCGACGTAAAAAAGAGTGCATAAGTCAGGCAATAAAGGCATTAGAAGATGTTCCACAGTTGCGCAGACGCCTGGATATATTAGAGCAACCGGAATATTCGGTGGTAAGCAGTTATCTTAATATACGTGAATCGGACTTGCTATTTTATAAAAACATAGTAAGCAGTTCTCCGAATAAAGAAGAATATTTAAAAAGTATTGAAATATACAAGGGTGAATTGGAAAAGATTAACAAAAATGATAAAGAACTATGTGGATATATGCAAAATACCATAGGGTATACATATAAGCTGTTATGTGAAGATAATACGCAACAGAAAGAAACAGATATTCGGAAAGAGAATAAGTGGTACCACAAACTGTGGAAGAATATTGTGAGATATTGCATCAAAGGTGAGGGTACCACAACGACAAAAGACACAGAAAATAGTATTGAAGATTGGAAAAGACAGGCTGAAACATATCTTAAAAAGTCAGTGGAAAATAATCCCAAGGGACGTTATCACCAGAATCTGGGAGCATACTATGCGACAATTAGGGATTATGACAAGGCATTAGAGCAATATAAACTGGCATTTAATGCTGAAAAAAGAGATGATAAGATATATAATTTAATAGGATCGGTATTATTGTACCGGGCGGAAATGAAATTAGGCATTAGCGAAAGATTTCAAAAAGGAATTGTACTGAGTGAGATTACGTTGGATAAAATTGATGAAGAAGAGAGGCTAAATATTCAGAATGATATTAAGCAGGCATATGAATGGCTGAATCTTGCCATAAAGCAGGTAAATCCCATTATAAACGCTTACTATAATTACAGCAAGGCTTGTATTTATGATTCACTTTTTTTAGGTGGCGGTTCACAGAAGATGAGCGAGGCTGATAAGTATTTAAATACGGTTGAGATTATTTGGAATATGAATCATTCCGAGAAACCAAAAGGATATTTATATACGCGGAGAAATTATTGGGAAGCGAATAAGGAATATGATAAGGCATTAGAAATTAACCAGGTAATTATGAAAGTCGATAACTCGGGTGACGCCAAAACTGCTGAAAGGGTCTATGATTCCAAAAAGAGGAATAAGAATAATGTTTGATATTTTAGAAGAATATATTCAAAAGCTAATAGAGAATCAGAATTATGGTGCCGGTGAGTATACAGTGCATCTGAAAGATAAAGAGGATTATTATGCACTCTTGCAGCCTGTATATGAATATTATAAGCGAGAGAGAGCTTTGACACGGGATGAATTATATCAGGGTTTATTGGATGATTCGTTATTAAAAAATAAAATTGATAATTTTATTGAGAGGGATAAGATGGCGCCCGGAATGGTATTAGCAATTGGAACTCCGCACCATCGACAAATCTTGACAGTAGGAAAACAACAGGAAATAGATGATAATGGATTATCTTATGAAATAAAAATGCAAGAAGATTCTATTTTTGATTTATCCTCGGTTACTAAGATATTTACTTGTATTGTGGTACTGCAATTAATAAAAGAGCAAATAATTAAGATAGACTCAAAAATAGGCCAGTTAGATAAAAGATTTAAGTATCTTCAAGATGTAACTATTAAGGATTTGCTTTCTTTCAGGGTGCCATTAAGAACAGATGACAGAATAGAAAATGCTTTGTCCTATGAAGACGCAGAATATCTGATTTTAAATATCAAGCCAGATTATACACAGTCCCGATTATATACAGATATGGGTGCAATAGTATTATCTTATGTAGTGGAAAGTGTAACAGGAACGGATTTATATAATTTGGTTAGAAAATATATTTTGGATCCATGCGACATGAAGGACACTGTATTGGTTATCAGACCTGAAGATATGGGCCGGGTAGTTTCGAATAATTATGAAAGAAGAATCGCAAATAATAATTATTGTGTAATTAGGGATATTTCTAAAGGAATGGTAAATGATGGGAAGGCACGTAAATTGGAGAAGTGGTGCCCACGTCTCTATGGACACGCAGGATTATTCTCTACAGCAGCAGATATGGGAAAATTTGCATCTATGATGCTGTCAGGTAATTTATTAGATTCGCAATTTGTCAATAAGATTGGAGTAAATCATACCGGTAAAAAGAATGAGGATGGAACTTTTAGCCAGTTTCATGGACTTTTGTGTTATTCAAAGAATCCTGTCGCAAAGAACTCTGAGGTGAATCATTGGTTGAGCGGAAATGCATTTGCACTGGGAGGATATACCGGGAATCAGTTAACGATAGACTACAGAAACCAACTATACATTTTTATGGCATCCAACCGATGCCACAATAGAATTACAAGTGTAAGTGGTATGGATATTGTATATGAAGCCGGGATGACTTTGGAATGGCCGGACGGAAAAAGATATATATGCAATAAAGGGTATGCATTTGACAGGGATGAGAGCGTGATTAACCCTGCGATAGAATTGGCAATGAAATGGCGCTTTTTAGAGTGGTTATTAGGAAGTGAGTCCAAAGTGATTCGGTGTTGATGATACCGCTGTGTGTGGATACAGGCTCCTCCGGGAGCTGAAGCGCACACGGTACATTTTGAGGGCTGTTATATAGTTTATAATGGAAATAACAGAAGCACATAAAAATGTTATTTCAGTAAGGCAGAAAAAGAAGAGGTGGTTGATTACATATTGTCTAAATTTAACAAAGCGCAGATTTGGCTATTTTGCCACATTGACAATTATAAAGGTGTCTGTTATTCTTTGCTTGTAAGCAGATTTCTTATCTATTTCAAATTTCTAAATCAGCATTAGTTGATATCTGTGACTTCAGAGGAATTCCTGCTTATTTACCCCATTTAATACAATAGAGTAGGAGATGATGAAGGACAGAGCGTTTGTTCTACGTATTGCCGTTGTTTATTCTCCTGCAGACGTGTGAGAGGAGAACACGAATGGCAAAACGATATGAGGAACTGACGATTTCGGATGATTTTATGTTTGGTAAGGCGATGGGAGATAAAGTGCTTTGCCGGGATGTGTTGGAACGGCTGCTGGAGGAAAAGGTAGGAGAACTGGAGGATGTCCAGCCGCAGCGGGAGTTCCGGTATACTTCGGGTGGTAAGCCGATCCGTCTGGATATATATACGCGGGATAAAAAGCGTATGTACGATGCGGAGATGCAGAGTCAGAACCATCAGCCGGTGGAGAAGCTTTGCCCCATTTGGCAGGGGATATGCGAAGTATTCTTTTCAGAATCTGTGCAAGGAAGACAGGGAGCTGTACCTGAAGGATGGAACGGAGAAGATTTTTTATAACTGTGCTGCAGATCCCGAGAAAGTGCCGGAGAATCTGCGGGAGTTATATGATTATATCAGAAGCGGGAAGGTCGGAGGAGACCTGAGCCGGAGGATGGATGAAGCGGTGTGTATAGCACGTAAGAACGAGGAATGGGAGGCGGTAATAAAGAGCAACCGCACTTACGGGGAAATTCTGGCGTTCATAAAGGGAGGCGAAGCGGAATGAAAAAACTTTCTCAAAAACGAATCGATGTGTATGACATTGGAGATGGCCTGACTCTGATGAATGTAATAAACAAGAACGAAAACGGAAAAATGCATCAGATTACAACATATATAGGAATCGAGGGAAATGGATTTGTCTGTGTAGGAAATGCAAATGATTTGGATGCGCCTGGAACTATATTCAGTTACCAGTCTTATGTAAGAGAGCAGCAAGCAATGATCCCAGTTCTAATAGATATTTTTGAAACGAATACAGGTGTAAAATAATTAACGCCGGAGTCTCACACGCAAATGTGAACTCCGGCGAAGGTGTTTTGAGTGGAAAAATTTCTGGAAGTTAAGAATTTACTTCTGTATGGTAAATACAAACTGGAAGAAACCAAAGCACCGGAAGGTTATCTGACTGACGGGGCAAAAGCGATTGAATTTCCGATTACAGAAAATGGAAAAATCGTGGTTTTAACAGATGAAAGTCATTCTATTTACAACCAGATTAAACGTGGAAATCTGGAAGGCGTAAAGATTGGAGCAGGTACACATAAGAGACTTGCAAATGTTCCTTTTAAGATTACGAGCAAGACAACCGGAGAGAGCCATATAATAGTGAAAGATAAAAATGGTCAGTTTTCCACTGCTTCCGATTGGGCGTCTCATAAGAAAAATACAAATGCCGAAACATCCAGTGAGGACGGTATCTGGTTCGGAACTTCTGAGCCGGACGACAGCAAAGGTGCATTACTTTATGATACTTATGAGATTGAGGAGTTATCTTGTGAATCCAACAAAGGTATGAAGCTGATTCCTGCATTTGAAGTTGTTGTCAGCAGAAATAAAGTAACAATCGATCTTGGAACGCTGACCGATGAGTATGAAAAAGAGATTACCATTCATACAACCACAACGGACAAGGAAACGGGCGAAAAGGTAAGGGAAGAAACGAAAGGAGCAGATTATGGTGGAACAACATAAATGTTTGGAAATGACATTATCATAATCGAAATCATATGTGGAATCTCCAGAGAGTAATGTCCTTCTGGTTGTAGAATTTCCAAAAGGAGATCAGAACAATGGAGAATGAATTGGAAGTTGTGAATATCCGTCTGGTAAGAGAACCATCTCTTTATAGTGAGCAGATATTGGATAGTCCACAGGCTGTTGTAGAATTGATGGCGAAGGAGTTATCTCAATATGACAGAG